>TARA_R110000824_G_scaffold307619_2_pt1 | contig 140810 bp, 137 predicted proteins | sample TARA_R110000824 | Tara Oceans TARA_R110000824 (sample SAMEA4397747) | marine metagenome | biome: Polar Biome; feature: [MES] marine water layer (ENVO:01000295) within the mesopelagic zone...; material: water (ENVO:00002006), including particulate matter (ENVO:01000060) such... | reverse complement strand
GTTTACCGCCAACAATACCCCGTCCTTCGTCAATAGCTTCGAGAACCGGCCGATGCCGACGGAAACCTTCGTACGCAACTACGGACGGCGGATGCATCATATCGCGATAGAGGTGCAGGACGGCGACCATGCGGCGGGTGAGAAGAATGTCGATTTCGTCGTCGGGGCGCTGAAGGAGAAGGGCGTGCCGTTCCTGGCCCATGTGGTCGGCGAATGCAAGGACGAGCCGAACCTCAAGCAGATTTTCTCGAAACATTCGAAGAATACCATCCTGATCACCGAATATGTCGAGCGCTGCCACGGCTTCGACGGCTTCTTCACCAAGGATAATGTCGCGGCCCTCACCGAGGCGGCGGGACAGGATGAACAGTTCAAGCATGGGCAGGTCTTTGACTAGGGATACTCCGGATGATCATACGAACCATCGGCAAATCGTTTTTCAGCGGCGATAAGGGAACTCTCGCGCGGCAGATTTTCTTCGCCATTTCCGGCATCGGCCTGCTGCTGGTCTTTGTCATCCATTTCTTCTGGCCACCCGTCGTCTGGTTCCTGTGGCTGCTGCTGCCCTATATCGCCCTTGGCCTCTATGACATGCATTTCGCCGAGCATAACGTGCTCCGCAATTATCCGGTCATCGGCCATCTGCGCTATGCGCTTGAATTCATCAGCCCGGAAATCCAGCAGTATTTCATCGAGACGAACGAGAGCGGGCGTCCCTATAACCGGATGCAGCGCAACCTTGTCTATGCGCGGGCGAACAAGGGCCTCGATACGCAGCCCTTTGGCACCCAGTGGGATATCCTCGAAGTCGGCTATCAACGGGCCAGCCATTCCCTCGCGCCCAAGCATGTGGATGCGGAGAAGGCGCGGGTAACGGTCGGCGGACCGCAATGCAAGCGGCCCTATAGCGCCTCGCGCCTCAATATCTCGGCCATGAGTTTCGGCGCGCTCAGCCCGAATGCCATCCATGCCCTGAATGGCGGCGCGAAGATCGGCGGTTTCGCCCATAACACGGGGGAGGGCGGTCTCAGCCCCTATCACCTGGCGGGCGGTGGCGACATCATCTGGCAGATCGGCACCGGCTACTTCGGTTGCCGTACGGGTGAGGGAAATTTCGACGCGGAGAAATTCAAGGTCAACGCCAACCGCGATATCGTCAAGATGATCGAGATCAAGCTCAGCCAGGGGGCCAAGCCCGCCCATGGCGGCGTTCTGCCGGCGGCCAAGGTGGATGAGGAAATTGCCAAAATCCGTGGTGTCCCGGTCGGCAAGACTGTTATTTCCCCGCCCGCCCATTCCGCCTTCTCGACACCGGAGGGGCTGCTTGAATACGTCGAGCAGATTCGCGAGCTCACGGACGGCAAGCCGGTCGGCTTCAAGCTCTGCATCGGCAATCGCAGCGAATTCATGGGTATCTGCAAGGCGATGCTGAAAACCGGCATTACCCCCGATTTCATCACCGTTGACGGGGCGGAGGGCGGCACCGGCGCGGCGCCGCTGGAATTCACCAACCGCCTCGGCGTGCCCATCGACGAGGGGTTGACCTTTGTCCATAACTGCCTTGTCGGCACCGGGCTTAGAAAAGATATCCGCATTATTGCAAGTGGCAAGGTCGTCACCGGCTTCGACCTGATGGAGAAAATCGCCCTTGGCGCGGATATGTGCAATGTCGCCCGGCCGATGATGTTCGCGCTTGGCTGTATCCAGTCGCTCCGCTGCAATACCAACACCTGCCCGACGGGGATTGCGACGCAGGACAAGGTGCGCGCCCGCGCGATCGATGTCGAACTCCGCATGCAGCATGTCGCGAATTTCCACGGCGCCACGATCGAGAGTTTCCGCGAACTGGTCGGCGCGATCGGCCTGGATGATCCGGAAGATCTGACCCCGGATCATATCTATCAGCGCGTTGCCGATCAGACGGAACGCTCCAGCCGTGAGCTGTATGAATTCCTCGATGACAAGGAACTGCTCTCGGATACGATCCGGCCCAGCTATCAGCGCGATTGGGAGCGGGCCCGGGCGGAGGCTTTCTAAGCGCGCCTAGTGCAGCGCCGCCACATTCTTGAGCGCACGGGAAAGCTCCGTTTCCGTTACCACGCCGACGATATCCGCCGCCGTCTTCCCTTGCGGCGCGGTGGAGACAAGCGCCACATCGGCGCCCTGCTGCTCCAGCGTCTGCAAGGCCTCGATCAGGCTCGCATCCTCGGCAATAAAGGCAAAATTCACCGGCGTACCGACGGTCAGGGCAGCTTCGGGATTGTTCCGCTCGGCAAAGCGCTGCTCGGTCTTTATGACGCTGCCGTTCGCCGTCCAGATAACGGTGCCGGGGGTGTCGGGGAGGGCCTCTCCCTCCTTCAGCACCGTGAAGTTATGCGTCATGATATCGCGGATGCGCCGCGCCGCCAGCAGGGCGGAACTCAGCCCTTCCGGCACCGAATGGCCGCGCCGGTTCAGCTTCAGCGTATAGATGCTGGCCGGGGAGAGTTTCCGCCGCACCGCATAGGCGACCGCCGTCGCCAGCACCGTCGGCAGCACCGTATCGTAATCCCCGGTCATTTCGGCCAGCATCACGACGCTTGTGAAAATCGCGCCGGTGGTCGAGCCGATCATCGCCGCCATCCCGGCAATGGCAAAGACCGGAATGCCAACTTCAAGCGCCGGAAAGATCATATGCATAATGCTGCCGAACGCTGCCCCCAAAGTCGCCCCCATGAAGAGGGAGGGCGAGAACACGCCGCCGGACGCGCCGGAGCCGAGGGTGAGGCAGGTCGCCACCATCTTGAGCCCGAACAGCAACAGCAGGAACCATGGGTCTGACAGCGCCCCCACCAGCACATCGAGGATCGTGGCATAGCCGACGCCCTGCACATAGAAATGCCCGGCATAGAGCTGCATCAGATAGATCATGACCCCGACGAGCGCCATGCCGATCATATGGCGGCTGTAATAGTTGCCGGGCATCGCATCGAACTTGTCCTCCGCCCAGTAGATCGCCCGCACAAAGGCGGTGCCCGCGAGGCCGCAGAGCAGGCCGAAGGGCAGGAACAGGATCAGGCCCCAGTTATCGCCGACCCCGAAGGCCGGGATCTGCAAGGCGGGCACGTCGAAGCTCGGGCTGGTGCCGAGGAGCTGGCGGCCGATATAGGTCGCCATGATGGTCGAGGTAGCGACAAGGAAAATGCTTTGCGCGCTGATCGACACCAGCAGCAGCTCGACCGCGAAGAGGATCCCGCCGAGCGGTGCGTTGAAGGTGGCCGCAATCCCGGCCCCGGCGCCCGCCGCCATCAGGATGACCCGCTGGCGCGTCGGCATGGCGACCCAGCTGCCCATGACGGAGCCGAAGGTCGCGCCGATCTGGATGATCGGTCCCTCCCGCCCTATGGCGCCGCCGCTGCCGATGGAAAGGGCCGAGGCGAGGGACTTGACGATCACGACCACGGGACGGATGCGCCCCTCGTTATAATAGATGGCGTCCATCACCTCGGGCACACCATGACCCTTGGCCTCCGGCGCGAAGGTTTTCACGAGCCAGGCCACACCGACCGCGCCGATAACCGGCACCAGGATGATTCCCGGGCCCCAGACATTGGTTGGCGTATGGATATTGGCGTCATAATGTAGGCTGAACTGCCCGAGGAACAGTAGGTTGTGGAAAAAGCCGATCAGCAGACGGAAGACCCAGGCCCCGATGCCACCGATAACACCGATAAAAACGGCGAGCACACACAGCAGCACAATGTTGCGATTTTCCGTCTCCGGCATCCGGTTCCCCTCAGAACTCTCAATTTCGGCCATCATAGTGTTTTTGCGAAAGGGATAAAGCAATTATGCGTACCGCAGAAAGAATTCTCAGGCGGGGCTTCGCCTTTCTGTTGAATTTTCCTTAAATTTCCGCACCATGCGGAGGAGATCCTGGCCATGAAGGAGGAAAAAGATGTCTGAACCCCTGCCATCCTGGCGCGACCCGGCGGCGCCCAATCCGGTCCAGAGTGAGATGGAGGCCCTGCGCCAGAAGCTCGACCTTGATGTACCGGCCAAGCGGGATGTGAGCCGCAATCTGCTGATCGCGACCTGGAACATCAAGGCCTTTTCCTCTCTCACCGAGAAATGGCTGGCGGAGGATGACGACAGTCCGAAGCGGGACTATCGCGGCCTCTGGGCGATTACCGAGATTATCTCCCGCTTTGATGTCATTGCATTGCAGGAGATCAAGGGCGACCTCAAGGCACTCCGCACCATGATGAAGACGCTGGGGCCGGACTGGCAGTTCCTGATGACCGATGTCACACGCGGCGATGCAGGCAATAACGAGCGGATGGGCTTTATTTTTGACAGCCGCCGCGTCCGGCTCTCGGGGCTCGCAGGGGAACTGGTCATCCCGGAGGATGGCGTGATTGGCTCCGGCGCGCTGCAACGCCAGTTTGCCCGCACGCCCTATGCGGTCAGCTTCCTCGCGGGCAAGGATACCTTTATCCTGACCACCCTGCATGTGGATTTCGGATCGGATTCGATGGGGCGCATCCCGGAGCTTCAGGGCATTGCCGAATGGCTCTATGAATGGGCGGGGCAGGCGAATGCATACGGCCAGAATTTCATCGCGCTCGGCGATTTCAACATCGACCGCCATGGCGACGATCTCTGGCAGGCCTTCACCAGCACGGGGCTGACGGTCCCGGCGGAGCTGCACGGGGTCAAACGCTCCATCTTCGCGCAAGACAACGACCCGCAGCTGAAGAAATACTACGATCAGGTGGCCTGGTTCGAAAGCGGCGGCAAGCGGCAGCTGAACCTCGACTATGTGACGGCAGGCAGTTTCGATTTCGTGCCGCTGATCTATACCGAAACGGATTTCACCAAGGCCACGAAACAGCACCGCCTGTCCGATCACTATCCGCTCTGGGCGGAGTTCAACTGCCGGAGCTGAGTTTAGCCGTAGACCGCTGTGCCCCAGAGCTGGTTATGGGTATAGCGGGCGCCATGGGCCCAGCCGACGGGGAGGATTTTCTCGATCTCCGCAAGGTCGGCCGCCGTGAGGTTCATGTCCGCCGCGGCGGCGCATTCCTCAAGATGTCCGGCGCTCCGGGTGCCGGGGATCGGCACCATATCGCCATCCTGTGCGAGAACCCAGGCAATGGCCAGAGTTGCGGGCGTCACCCCCTTGTCCGCGGCCATCTGGTTGAACGGCTCAAGCGCCTTCATGTTGAGCGAGAAATTGGGTTCGACAAAGCGCGGGTTATTCTTCCTGAAATCCGTGTCCGCAAAGGTCGACGGATCGAGCGGCTTGCTGCTGAAGATGCCGCGCCCGACCGGCGAGAAGGGCACAAAGGTCGTCCCAAGCTCGATGCAGGCCTGCACCATGCCGAGTTCCGGCATCCGGGTCCAGAGGGAATATTCGCTCTGCACGGCCATCACCGGATGCACCGCATGGGCCCGGCGGAGCGTCGTCGGTGCAATCTCGGAGAATCCGAAACCACCGATCTTGCCCTCGTTCTTGAACTTGACCAGAGTCTCGACGACCTCCTCCACCGGGAGGCTCGGATCTTGCCGGTGGATATAGTAAAGCGCGACCTGCTCGACCCCGAGCCGCTTCAGTGATTTTTCAAGTTCACCGCGCAAATAGGCTTCACTGTTATCAAAGGTGCGTTCCGTCGCGCCCGGTTCGCGCTTGATGCCGCCCTTGGTTGCGATCTTGAAGAAATTCGGATGGTCCTTGATGAAGGCGCCGATGATCTCCTCGGACTTGCCCGCGCCGTAAACGTTGGATGTGTCGAGAAAATCAACACCGAGGTCCATGGCCTTCGCGAGGGTCGCATGGCTCTCCTGGATATCGGTTTTGCCGTAAAAGCCCGCAAAACTCATGCATCCCAATCCGACCGCGCCAACCTGCGGTCCGTTTTTTCCAAGCGGTCGTGTCTGCATGAACTCTTTTCCTTTTTCTGAAACTTGTTTTTTTCCCAATAATGTTACTATGTTAGGGAGACGACGCAACAGGTAAAAAAAGAATAGAAGGACCTGACCCGATGCATAAACTTGAATTTTTCTTTGATTGCTCCAGCCCCTGGACATATCTTGGCTTTGAATCCCTGCAGCAGATGGCCGCCCGTCATCCCGACCTTGAAATCAGCTATCATCCATTCCTTGTCGGCGGTGTCTTCAACACGGTCAATCCGTCGGTCTATGCCTCGCGGGAAAACCCGGTGATCCCGAAACAGCGCTACGCCAAAAAGGACCTTCAGGACTGGGCTGAATTCGTCGGTATCAAGATCATTCATATGTCGGAGCTTCCCGTCTTTCCGGTCAACAGCGTCAAGGCCATGCGCGGCGCCTTCGTTGCGATCGAGGAGGGCTGTATCGTGCCTTACGCCCGTCGGGTGTTCGAGCGCTATTGGAGTGAGGGCGGCGATATCTCGCAAACAGACGTGCTGGAGGGTATCGTGGCCGATGTCGGGCTCGATAAGGAGAGCTTCTTCGAAAAGATCAACGATCCCGTCTATAAGGACAAGCTGAAAGACAATACGACGGCTGTGATCGAGAGGGGCGGCTTCGGCACGCCAACCATGTTCCTCGATGGCGGCGATATGTATTTCGGCAACGACCGCTTCCCGCTCATCGAAGCGAAGATCGGCTGGAAATAGGCGCATGATCGATCTTTATTACTGGCCGACACCGAATGGATGGAAAATCTCCATCGCGCTTGAGGAAATGGGTCTTGAGTACAAGGTGATCCCGGTCAATATCGGCAAGGGGGAGCAGTTCGAGCCGGACTTCCTGAAAATCAGCCCCAATAACCGCATGCCGGCGATTATCGATCAGAACCCGGCGGACGGCGGCGAGCCGATCTCCGTTTTCGAGACTGGGGCGATCCTGATCTATCTTGCCGAGAAAACCGGTAAATTCCTGCCCGCCGATCTCCGCGGGCGCAAGGAGGTCATCGAATGGCTGATGTGGCAGATGGGCGGGCTTGGCCCGATGCTCGGCCAGAACGGGCATTTCAAATTCTACGCGCCAGAGAAAATCCCGTATGCGCAGGAACGCTACTCGACCGAGGCGCTCCGGCTCTTCGATGTGCTGAACAAGCGCCTTGAGGGGCGGGACTATATCTGCGGCGATTATTCGATTGCCGACATGGCCTGCTGGCCCTGGATCATCACCTACAAGCGGCAGGAGATCGACCTCGGCGAGTTTCCCAATATCCGCCGCTGGTACGACAATCTCAAGAGCCGCCCGGCGCTCCGGCGTGGCTATGAAGTCGGGCGGGAGTTCGGAAAGCCGACCGGGCAATGGTCCGATGAATCGCGCAAACATCTGACGGCACAACGCCAGCCCACCAAATCATGACATCTGCCGGATGAGCGATCTCGCCGCTTATGTAAGCCTGTTTTTCAGTGCCTTTGTCTCGGCGACGATCCTCCCCGGCACGTCGGAGGCGGCGCTGACGCTGATGCTGAATGAGGAAACCGGGGCACCCGCGATACTGTTGCTGGTGGCAACGCTCGGCAATGTGCTGGGGTCCGTCCTCAACTGGTTCCTCGGCCGGTTTTTCACCAATTATCGGGACCGGAAATGGTTCCCCATCAAGGAGGCGCAGTATGACCGCGCCGTGGGATGGTTCGATAAATACGGAAAATGGACGCTGTTGCTCGCCTGGGTGCCGTTCTTTGGCGACCCGCTCACCATCGTCGCCGGGGCCATGCGGGTGCATTTCGGCTTCTTCCTGCTGCTGGTGACGATCGGCAAGGGCGCGCGGTACCTGTTTGTGATGCAGGCGGCCGCGCTGATCCTTTTGGACTGATTATTCTGGCAGGTCGGCTTCGAGATACTGGCCGGCGGTCCAGCCGGTCATGCCGTTATATTCGATATTGCACCATTTGCGGCGGGTTTCCACCTTGCGGATCGCGGTGGTCGAATTACGCCATTCCAGATAGGGCATGCCAATATGGCAGCCGAGATTGACGATGCCGTTTGTCTCCGCCTGCAGGGCGCCGACTTTCTGTGCCTTGAGGGACGGGTTCTTTCGGACATTCAGCGTACCGCCCTTGTCCATTTTGACGCGGAAATAATCCGGATCGTCTGAATTGGCCTGGGCAAGGGGGGCAAAAGAGGAGACGGAGAGGGACAACACTGTCGCCAAAACGCCAACATGAAGAACAGATTTTACTGCTTTGGTTGCTTTCATCGCGGCAACGGAATCCGGTAAATAGCTCACAATACACCTCATCGGATAAGTAATCTAAATCGAGAATTTCAAATGATCAACAAGAGTTCTTAAAAAACGGTTGTTAAGATAGGTTAATCAAAAGTTAAGCCGCACCAGGAAGGTGGCAGGCAAATATTCCCGCGGGCGCTTTCTTTAGAGAATGAAGCGGTTACGGGGCGGGGGAACCGAAAATATCGCGACCGCCCCTATGTTTATTTTTATTCCTTTCGCAGTAATATTATGCCCGATAAAAGACAGATCCGGACGTTTGAAGGCCAGATTTCGCAATTTAAGGAAAGAATCGATGAATAGACGGTAATGATTTGATTTTAATATAATTTTATCTACATCAATAATTACTGTTTATCCCCTAAATGGGGTATGCAAAGCCGTTTCAGTTGATCTATGTTGCAGAGTATTGAAGTGGCCCGGGTGCCGTATGACGGTGACGCCCGGCGTTGAAACTGGACAAGCGGATGTCGAAAGAAACACCAGAACAGGAAATTCTGTTTACGGAAGACGAGAGTGACATACTCCTCTTCCCGACGCGCGCGCACGACCAGGCGACACAAGAGGTTATTAACGAGTTCACCCCCATGCTCGGCGAAGAGGGGGAAGAGTTCGTGATTGAGACCGCCGCAACGGTGGGTGATTTCGAAGCGCCCGCAGCGGACCCCGTCTATAGCGACGATAATTTCGATGTCTCCGCGATTGTTGAGGCCGCGGAAGCCACGCCCCACATGCCTGTCGCGGAGGCCGATCTTGACGGCATGCTGCCCGAGGTTGCCGAGAGCCAGCTTGATCTCGATCTCCTGTTCGACACAATCCAGGTGCAAGGCTATTCGGAGATGGATGTTCAGGACTACAGCAAGCCCGCCTGGATGGACGGGAGCGCCCTGCCGCCGTCCGATCCCGTGTCCATTGATGCGGTCGATGTCTCGGCGGCCATTGATGAGGCGCTCCGCTCGCTGATCACCAGCGACGAAAGCTGATACACTTAAAACCAGCTCCTCCAAACTTCCCCTGTTGAACCGGCTGCCTTGCCGTTACTATATAAGGTAAGCCCCAGCCTTCAGTCATCAGCAGGAGAGACAATCAATGCGGTCGGAAAAAGTTACCTTTGACGGGGAGGCGGGACAACTGGCGGCACGGCTGGACCTGCCGACCGGGGCGCCGCTGACCTATGCGCTATTCGCCCATTGTTTTACCTGTTCTAAGGATGTGTTCGCGGCGGCGCGGGTCTCCTCGGCGCTTGCCGGGCTCGGCATTGCGACCCTGCGCTTTGACTTTACAGGTCTCGGCCAGAGCGACGGCGAGTTCGAGAATACCAACTTCACCTCCAACATCACCGATCTCGTCCATGCGGCGAACTACCTTAAGGAAAACCATGCCGCGCCCAGCCTGCTGATCGGGCACAGCCTCGGCGGTGCGGCGGTGCTGGCGGCGGCGGAACAGATCCCCGGGGCGAAAGCGGTGGCAACCATCGGCGCGCCCTTCGATCCGGCCCATGCCGGCCAGCATTTCGTCGGCCAGCATGAGAAAATCCGCGCGGAAGGTACGGTTGAGGTGGATATCGGCGGCCGTCCCTTTAAGGTAAGTCGCCAGTTCCTGGAGGATATCGAGGATCAGCAACAGGCCGAGCGCATCAAAAAACTGCGAAAAGCGCTGCTTGTCTTTCATGCGCCGCTCGATGACGTTGTCGGTATCAACAACGCCACCAATATCTTTATCGCCGCGAAACACCCGAAAAGTTTCATCACTCTCGATAAGGCGGATCATCTCCTCAGCAACCGCGACGATGCCGCCTATGTCGCCGATGTCATCAGCAGCTGGGCCAAGCGCTATATTCCCGATCTCACGGAAAAGACCGCGACGACGAAGCTGAAAGCAGGCGAGGGGGAAACGCTGGTTAGCGAGACGGGGGCGGGCAAGTTCCTGCAACAGGTTGAGAGCAACGGCCATGCCCTGCTGGCGGATGAGCCGTTTTCCGTCGGCGGCCTCAATCGCGGGCCTAGCCCCTATGACCTGCTGGTCTCCGCGCTTGGGGCCTGCACCTCCATGACCATCCGCATGTATGCCGATCGCAAGAAATGGCCGCTGGAGCATGTGGCGGTGCGACTCAAGCATTCAAAAATTCACGCCGAGGACTGCGCCGATTGCGAGAGTAAAGACGGAAAAATCGACCTGATCACTCGGGAAATTGAATTTTCCGGTGACCTCACGGAAGAACAGCGCGATCGGCTGCTGGAGATCGCCGATATGTGTCCGGTGCATAAAACCCTGCATTCAGAGGTAAAAATAACGACAGAGCTGGCGTGAATCGGCAAAAAATCGACACTGCCCTGATTCAATCATAGTTTCGCCATGATTGTATTAGATAATTATAAAATTGGATAAAAATTTACCAAAATGATATCTAAAAGACACAGATTTTGACCTCCCTGAAGAATTCTACACCTCCCCTTATATGATCTTAACGAAATATTAAGACTCTACTGAGAGATTATCTACAGGACTATTGTATCCATCGTTTTGTAGTGAGTATCGATGTAGAGGTGAATTCTCGTGGTTGAAAATTTTCATAAGAATTTCGGGGTTATACTGGCGTTTCTTGCCTCGCTTTTTGCGCTGTTGTTCTTCTGGACCTATCAGGTCTATTCCCTGAATGCCCCGGCCCAGTGGATGGCCGCCGATCAGCAGTTCGACGAAACCACGAACAATAGCGAACAGGTGATGAGCCTTGTCGGCTTTCACGGGATGATCCACAACTTTAAGGATTATCTCTTGCGGGGCGAACAGAAGGACAAGGCGGGGTTCTTTATCGAATTTGAACATGCCCGCGAGGAGCTCGATATTGTCCGTGCCCATTTCGGTGACGCCGCCGAAAAGCAGATCGCCGCCATCGACAATACGCTGCGGGAGTATTTCGTCAGCATCAACCGGATTGACCAGCTCCGTGAGGAGGGGAAATCCATCGCCGAGATCGACAGCACCATCTCCATCAATGACGAGGCCGCCTTCACCGCCTTTCGCGAAATCCTCACCATGTATGAGAAAGAGAAGGACCGTATCCGCACCCTCGTCATCAATGCAATGGAAAAGGACAGCGAGAACCTGCAATCGCTCTATACGACGTTGCTTGCCATCGGGCTGCTGCTGGCCGTCGCCGTGGTCATGGGCCTGCGCTTTGAATATCTGAAACGCCAGGCCATGCAGCAGCAGTCATCGACGAAATCCCTGCTCGAAAGCTTCCTTGATTATTCGACCGTACCCTTCCTGGTGGCGGGCTCCGACAAGATCATCCGCCATTGCAACCGCGCCGCCGCCAAGCTGCTGGAGACCAAACCCGGCAATCTGGTCGGCGCCTCCCTCTCGCAGATTATCGAAGCGGAGTTGCCACCCAGCGACATGCAGTCGCTGGAAAGCGGACGCGCGCGCAGTGTCCGCACGCATCTCGAGCTGCAAAGCGGACGGAAAATTCCGGTTCGCGCCGATTTCTCCGCCAACCGGGATGGAACCATGCGGATTGTCGCGCTGTTCGACCAGAGATCCGAGCTGAAACTCCGCGAGCGTATCCTCTATGAGGCCGAGCACAAGCTGGCCAACGACACCATCGACGGCAGCCTCTCCATCCGCCGGGAAATCCAGAAGTTCAACGAGCTGGTCACCGACTTCGTCCGCCATATCGGCAAGGACGAGAAGGGCTTCGCCGAACGGGCGCAGAAAATTGCCGAGGCGCTGAAATCCCATGTGACCGATTTTATCTCGCTGTCCAACCCGGTGACGGAAGGGCGGCTCGGGGTTAATCTGGACGGCCCGGTCTCGGAGAAATTCAATACCGCCATTTCCGCCGCGCTTGAAAAATTCGAAAAGCCGGTGCGCGAAAAGAAGCTGATGTTCAACTGGGTCAACAGCGTACCGGAGGGGCGGGAAGTTGATTTTCCGGCGCAGCTCAAACGTATTCTCGACAACCTCATGAGCAACGCCGTGAGCTACACCAAGCCAGACGGCGCCATCAAGATGACCACCTCGCTGGAGGGCGAGCATCTGATCCTCAAGGTCGAGGATACGGGCATCGGCATCGAGGAGGAGGATATCCCGCGCATTTTCGAACGCGGCGTGCGCATGAAGAATGCCGCCCAGATGTGTGGCGGCCTCGGCATCGGTCTCTATGCGGTGCAGGAGACTTTACGCAATCTCGGCGGCGAGATCACCTGTACGTCCTATGCGGGGATCGGGTCGGATTTCGTGGTGCGCATTCCGATGACGCAGCAGTCCGGGAATGTGGTGTCGATCCAGTCGGAAACTGCCTGAGAGGAGGCCCCTGACGCCTAGAGGCGCGTCACGTCCTTTTGCTCAAGCGTCTCGGCGACTTGGGTCCGGAGCCAGTTGCTATGCGCAAGGTAGCTGGCCCGGGCACTGCTTTCGTTTCCGGCCAGCATCAGTTCCTTCACATCGTTATGATCGCGCAGGCAGCGTTCCTTGTCGGAAAGCGTGATATGGCGGAGTGCCGCGATATTCGCCCGCTGGATCACGTCCCGGAAAGAAAGGCCGGTTTCCATCAGCTTATTGTTGCCATTCAGGACAAACAGGCTGCGGTGAAATTTCTCGTCCGCCTCGGCCCAGGCGTCATCGTTACTGGCCCGCAACGCATTCTCCTCGGCAGAGAGTGCATAGAGTAGCGGCATGATATCGGTCCGGGTCAGGCCACGGGCGCAGATATTGCCGATCGCCTGCAGTTCCAGCCCGACAATCACCTGATGAAATTCAGCCAGCTCGTCGGCGGAAAGAGCAAGAATGCGGATGCCGCGCTTGGGCACGATTTCCACGACCTTCTCCGTCTGCAACCGCAGCATCGCCTCGCGGATCGGGGTGCGGCTCATATTGAGCTGCCGTTCGATCTCCGGAATGTCGATAAAGCTGTCGAGCGCGATTTTCCCGGCATTGATCTCTGCCTTGATGGCGGAATAGGCCATTTCGGTCAGCGATTGCTTCTTGCGCTTGGGGGTCGGGCGCGCTTTATACTGCAGGGCGGTTGTCATAATAGGGGCATATTGCCACCGCGATGGTTGCCAAAAGGTTAATCACGCACGCGTTCCGGCGCATTTGGATAAATTTTTTCATTTTTGGAAAAAGGCGGCTATGCCCGCCTCAGGCGCGCCACTTCAGGAAATATTTCTCCGCCCGCCCGATCAGCCAGGCAAAAACAAGCCCGAGACAGGACAGGATGGCCACCCCGGCGATCAGCTGGTCCGTCGCCATCAGGCTGCCCGCCAGCAGGATATAGGCGCCGATGCCGAACTCCGCCGCGATCATTTCCGCTGCGACCAGCAGGATAATGGCAATTGCCGCAGAAATCCGCGCGCCGGAGAGGATGGCGGGCAGGGCGCCCGGCAGGATGATCTTCCAGATGATCGAGAGGCGCGAAAGCCCGAAGGACTGCCCCATGCGGATCAACCCGCGATCCACATTGTCGATCCCGCCATAGGTGGCGATAACCGTCGGAAAGAAGGTGCCGAACAGGATGGTCGCGACCTTCGACCCCTCGCCAATCCCGAACCAGATGACAAAGAGCGGCAGCAGTGCAATCTTCGGGATCGGAAAGATGGCGGAGACCAGCGGCTGCATCCCGGACCGGGCAATGGAGAAAAGCCCAATCAGCGTGCCCACAAGAATGCCAAGCATTGTGCCCGAGAACCAGCCGATCAGCAGCCGCTGCAGGGAGGCCGCGAGATGCTGCCAAAGGAGCCCGGAATTCACCAGATCCATAAAGGCGCCGAATGCCTCCGACGGGGCGGGCAGGATCAGCGGGCTGATCATCCCGGTCCGGGTGCCCAGCTCCCACAGGCCGATCAGCACGATAAAGACAATCGGCGCAATGATTTTCTTCGGCTTCGGCAGGAACCCGCCGCCGCGAAAGGGAACCGGCTTGCCTGTCCCCTGACTGTCGCTTGCCCTGTCACTCATCCAGCAGCTCCATATCCGCCGCGCGCGCCTCATCGCGCATCAGGGTCCAAAGCCGCTTCTGGATGGCCTCCAGCTCCGCATTCTCCCCGGTCCGCGCGGAAAGCGGCATGTCAATCTCGACGATATCGCGAATCTCCCCCGGCCGGCGCGAGAGGACGACGATCTTGTGACCGAGCCGCACGGCTTCTGCAAGGTTATGGGTGACGTAGGCGGCGGTGTAATTCTCCTTCTCCCAAAGCTCCACGAGGTCATCCATGAGCAGCTCCCGTGTCTGGCTGTCGAGCGCCGACAAAGGCTCATCCATCAGCAGGACAGCGGGCCGCACGGAAAGCGCGCGGGCAATGGCGACGCGCTGTTTCATGCCGCCGGAAAGCTGCCGGGGATAGGCTTTTCGGAAATCGCTGAGTTTCGTGCGGGCGAGCACATCGGCAATGATTTTCTCCCGCGCCGCACCATCAAGCGCATGATCTTCCAGCACGAGGCTGATGTTTCCTTCCACCGTCCGCCAGGGAAGCAGGGCGAAATCCTGAAAGATATAGGTAAGCGGGTTGAGGCATCCGGCGGGTGGCTCGCCAAGTTGCAGCACCTCGCCGCTTGTCGGGCGCTCCAGCCCGCCGATCATGCGGAGCAGCGTTGACTTGCCGCAGCCCGACGGGCCGATGATGCAGACGATCTGGCCCTGGCCAATCTCAAGACTGATGTCGCGAAGGACCTCAACCTCGTCATAACGATGGGAAATATGGCGAAGGCTGAGGTCCATGGTCTCGCTTAGAAGGTCTCGACGTAATCGGTGTTGACCAGCGTCTCGATCGTGATGTCTTCCTTGACCAGCCCTTCCGCCTTGAACCAGTCAAGCTGGTCCTGCACGTTGGTGAGGTTGAGCGCGGCATTCTTGTTGACGCGCATCGCCCCGTTCTTGATCGACGGGGCCGCCTTTTCAAGCGGGCGGTCCGTGTAGACATATTTATGGATCAGCTCGACCATCGCCGCGGCGCCATCTTCGCCCTCGGTGTTGTCGACAAGGGCGGCGTTGAAGTCATCGGCGCCCTTGGAGAAGGCGGCAAGGAACCGCTTCACGAGGTCGGGCTTGTTCTCGGCATTCTCGGTCGAGGTGAAGACCGTCGTGACCTGATAATCCGGGATATAGTCGGCGACCATGCCGATCTGCATGATCTCGGGACCGGCGGAGATTGCCTTGGCGATATGCGGCACGATGGACCAGCTGTCGACCTGACCGGATTTGAGCGCGCCGATGATCGCGCCGACCTTCTGCAGCGGCACGAGCTTCATGTCGGCGGTCGAAAACCCTTCTTTTTCAGCAATTTTGGACGCCATATAATGGAAGGAGGAACCGGCCTGGGTAATGCCGAAGCTCCGGCCCTTGAGCATGGCCGGACTGGTCACGCCGTCATCATAGGCGGCCTTGGAGACAAGGATGATCTGCCCGTCGATGCCGGGTTCCTCCTGCAGCGCGCCGCCGATCACTTTAATCGCGCCTTTCTCGGCGAGATTGATCAACCCGCCGGAAATCGCCGTGATGCCGAAATCCACGTCCCCGGAGGCAATGGCAACGGCCATCGGCTGCGCGGCCTGGAAGAATTTAAACTCGACCTCCAGCCCTTCATCGGTGAAATAGCCCTTCTCATAGGCGACGAAGCTCGGCGCGTGGGAGGTGAAGCGGAGCGCGCCGACCGTGATCTTGTCGGCGGCGAAGCTGCTCACCGCGCCGCCGGTGACGGCCATCAGCGCCGCAAGGCCGCCCAGAACCGTTTTATGCAATGACCGTCTTGTAATCGAAATCATGGAAATATCCTCCCGTTGGGCCAGAAATGTTTGTTCTTTGCTGGCATGATTTTTACGGGCTGCGATAGCCCCCGTCAAACAAATAACGGCGCTATTCGCGGCCCGCGATCCAGCATCTTTTAACGTCCATATTACCATCCAGCAGGACGAGATCGGCAGCAAGGCCCGGCGCAATCGTTCCGCGCTGTTCTGCCTGCTTCAGGAAGGCCGCGGGAACGCTGCTCGCCATATGGATCGCGGTGATGAGCGGCTGATCCAGCAGGGTGACGGCATTGCGGACCGCCGCCGCCATATCGAGGGCGGAACCGGCAAGCGTGCCCTCCACCGTCGTCAGCCGTCCTTCCGTGAGGTGAATTTCTTGCTCATCGAGGCGGAATTCTGTCCTCTCCGTGCCGACGGTGGCCATCGCATCGGTCACCAGCATCATGCGGTCCGCTCCCTTGGCGGCAATCGCGGCCTTCAATGTTGCCGGGTGTACATGATGCCCGTCATTGATGAAGCCGCAGTAGCATTCCCTGGAATTAAACGCCGCCCCGATCAGGCCCGGCGCGCGGCTCTCCATCGGCGGCATGGCGTTATAAAGATGGGTGACGCCGGAAAGTCCCGCGTCAATCGCCGCCGTCATCTCCTCATAGCTTGCCATGCTGTGCCCGGCGGAGACGATAACGCCCGCGTCGACCAGCCGCTCAATGCGCGCGGTTTGGGTTTTCTCCGGGGCGAGGGTGACGACAACGGTGCCGAGATCGCCGGCACCCGCAAGCGCGATAAACTGATCCTCCAGCTCGCGTATATGTGCCGCGTTATGAACGCCCTTGCGCGCGCTGTTAAGATAGGGACCTTCGAAATGGATGCCCGCGATCCCCGGCATATTGGCGGCCCGCGCCTCGCGGATCAGCGCCGCCACCTCCTGCATCCGCTGCCATGAGGTGGTGATCAGGGTCGGGAGCAGGGCGGTCGTGCCGAAGGTCCGATGCGCGCTGACTATCCGTTCAAGATCGGCAAGCTCCGTCGCGTCATTCAAGAGGACACCACCGCCGCCGTTCACCTGCACATCGATAAAGCCGGGGAGGAGATAGCCGCCGCCGAGATCCTGCCGCTGATAGCCATCGGGGATGTCCGTCTCGGGCCAGATTCCCTTGATCGTCTCGCCATCGATCAGCAGGGCCTGCCCCGTCTGCCAGTCCTCCCCCTGCAGCAGGCGGGCATTCACAAGCGCTTTTTTCATTGCCGCCCCTTGCCCGATTTGTTGATCAGTCCTGTGCGGTTGTTGATCAGGCGGAGCGCCCCGTCAAATACATCGCCCTTCGCCGTCACGAAACAACTCTGGTGGCTGTCATCAAGCCAGGGCCGGATCGGGTCGGCAAGACCACCGACATGGCGGATGCCGCTGACGCCGCGCTTGATGAGGGCGCGGATAAGCTGTTCCACTTCCCCTGCGATCTCCTTGACCAGATAGACGGCAACCTCATCCTCCCGCGCCGCATAATCAAAGGCGAGGGCGGCAAGCGTCGCGTAATCAGCGGGCCGGGCCGTCAGCGACCAGCTTGAGACCTCCGCCGGCGTGCCGCCGAGCTTGTCCATAATCTCCTCGCAGAAGGGGGAGGGCGGCAGAATCTCGTCATAGGCCTGAAGCGCGCGGCGCACCGACAGATGGCCAAGGCGGGCGCCGGACCCCTGATCCGAGACACCGAAGCCCCAGCCGCCGATATAGTATTTATCCGCGCCCACCGAGGCAAAGGCGCAGGAGCCGGTGCCCGTGATCAACAGACCGCCATCGCCGCCCGCAAAGGCGCCAAGCTGGGCAACGAAGGCGTCCGTCTCCGCCGTCATCGAGGCGAAGGGATGGGGGATATGGGTAAACTCCTCACGCAAGGTCGGCTCGATCAGTCCGGCCATGGCGAAACCGGCATGCAGGCGGGAGAGGGGGATCGTCACCCCCTCAAGGGTGCCGAGCGCCTCGCGGGTGGCGCGGAAAATCTCGCTCAGCGCCGCATCAAGACCAAGCGCGGCGTTGGACGGCCCCCCAAACCCCTCGGCCAGCCGGTTGCCATCCTCGTCATAGAGCCGGACGCGGCAATGGCTGCCGCCGCAGTCCGCCGCCAGATAGACCGGCGTTTCATCGGATTTCGTCATAACAGGCCGCTGATCCCGCGCATGAGAATATTACTGTCTTTCTTGTCCCCGATCCGGGCCGGGGTTCGGGATACTATCCCTCCAATCGGGCCCGCAGACAAGCGGCAATGCCGTCAGCGGGAAATAATTATAAAACGCAAGTTGCAGTTGTCGGGTGCAATTCCCCGGGCCTTCTGCTCGGACAGCTGCTGAACAAACAGGGGACCAGCAACATCATTCTCCATCATGTCTGCTCCGACCATGTCCTCGGTTGCATCCGCACCGATTTCACCGCCGAGCAGTATGTCGGATTGCCGGATGAAGAAGCCGGATAGACTGGACGCACCCCCACCAAATCCTGCATCGAACGGATTGCTATCCGCAGATCGATCGCCTATGCTTTGCCAGCCCTGACATCAACTTTCGGAGCCTATGGTCATAAGCAGGATTTCGTTTCTTTTTCCCTTGCTGGCGGTGGTCACCGCGATCGTAGCTTATGTCTGGCCCGAAGTCTTCGCGCCATATCGCGGCGGAATTGTCCCCTTGCTTGTCATCATCATGTTCTCAATGGGACTGACTCTGAAGCCAGAGGATTTTCGCCGCGTTCTGACCCGCCCAAAAAGTATCGGCCTCGGCATGCTCCTGCAATATGGCATCATGCCGCTCGCGGCTTTTGTCATCGGATATGCGCTGGACATGCCAGGTGAATTGATTGCCGGTATGGTGCTGCTCGGGGCCAGTCCCGGAGGCACGGCTTCCAACGTCATGGCCTTCCTCGCGAGGGCCGATGTCGCCCTGTCGGTAAGCATGACGATCGTCTCGACCCTGCTTGCCGTGCTGGCGACGCCGGCTTTGACCTGGCTTCTGATTGGCCGAACCGTTCCTGTCGATGCCAGCGGCATGCTGTTCAGCCTTGCTCAGATCGTGCTCCTGCCGATCGCCCTCGGCGTCCTGATCAACCGGTATTTCGAACGATTTCTGGCACCGGTGAAGGTGGCGCTACCGGCAATTGCCTGTGCGGCGATTCTTGTCGGCATCGCCATTGTCGTCGCCCTGAACCGCGACAGCCTGGCAACGGCGGGTCTGATGATCCTCGTTGCCGTGATTCTGCACAACGGCTGCGGCCTTGTCTGCGGATTCTGGATACCGCGGCTGCTGGGGTTCGACCAGAAAACCTGCCGCACCCTTTCGTTTGAGGTCGGGATGCAGAATTCCGGCCTCAGCGTTGCGCTCGCGGTGATCTATTTCTCGCCGCTTTCCGCCTTGCCGGGCGCGCTCTTCAGCATATGGCATATCGTCTCCGGCGCTTTACTGGCCGGCTTTTGGAGCGCTCGGAGAAATGCGGAAGAAGTGCCGGAAAGCCCTTACCATTCCCCATAGATGATGCCGCGCACCTTGGCGTTATCGGTCTTTTTCTCGATATCCTCCAAGGCAACGGTGGTGCGGTTGCGCCGCTGGCGCAGCCAGGCATTCAGCGCCTCTTCCATCTGGGTGCGGATTTCCGCATGCAGATTGCTGGTGCCGAGGTCGATCAGCTCGTTCGGGTCCTTCACCAGATCGAAAAGCTGCGGGCGGAAATTGTCATAGGAGATATATTTCCAGCGCTCCGTGCGCAGCATATAGCCGCGGGTTTCATCCGGCTTGAGCTTGAGGGCGAGCCGCGCCCCGCGCCAGGCATAGTCCACCTCGCTCACCACCATGTCGCGCCATTCCGACGGGTTGCCGCCCTTCAGCAGCGGCAGGAAGGATTTCCCCTCCAGTACATGGGATTTCGGCGTGCCGCCCAGAGCCTCGACAAAGGTCGGGATCAGGTCGATCGCCTCGGTCAGCGCATTGATCTGGCTGCCGCGGGTGCGGTTGCATTCATCGCCCGGATGCCGGACGATGAGCGGGATGCGCACGCTTTCCTCGTGAAAGAGTTCCTTCTCGCCAAGCCAGTGATCGCCAAGATAATCGCCATGGTCGCTGGTCAGCACGATCAGCGTATCCTCGCACCGTCCTTCCTTCTCAAGGAAGGCCATCAGGCGGCCGATATTATCGTCAATCTCCGTGATCAGCCCCATATAGGCGGGGATGACATGGCGGCGCTTTTCCTCATCGGAGAAATTGCGGCTTTCCTCATGGCCCATGAAGGCCTCGACCACCGGATGCGGGTCCTGCCGTTCCTTCTCGCCGCGATTGGCGACGATCACGTCCGCCTCTGAATACATATTGTGATAGGGGGCGGGCACGATATAGGGCCAGTGCGGCTTGATATAGCTGAGATGCAGGCACCAGGGCGTCTCGCCAAGATCGGAAATCTTCGCAATCGCCCGGTCCGTCATATAGGCGGTTTCCGAATGCTCCGGCTTCACCCGGGCGGGCAGATGCGCATTGCGGAGCAGCCAGCCGCTCGCCACCTCGCCGTTCTCATCAAGGCCGGAATTGGCGTATGTATGCCACGGATTATCCCCCTCATAGCCCTGCTCGCGGAGATATACATTATAGGCGAGGTTGGGATCGGTGCCGCTATCGGGATGCAGGCCGTCGTCGCGCTCCCACGGCTCGAACCCGCATTCAGCGGCGCGGGTCCCCTCGATCGTCTCGCGGCTGAGGCCGAGGCGTTTCATCCCCTCCTGATCCGCCGCCATATGGGTCTTGCCGATCAGCCCGGTGGTCACGCCGAGATCGCGCATATGATCGCCGAGGGTCTGTTCCCCGACGCGGAGCGGGACGCCGTTATAGGTCGCGCCATGGGACTGCACATAGCGCCCCGTATAGAAAGACATGCGCGACGAGCCGCAGACCGGCGCCTGACAATAGGCATGGGTAAAGACGGCGCCGTCATTGGCGAGCGCGTCGATATGCGGGGTGTTGATCGTCGGATGACCGGTGCAGCGGAGATAGTCCGCGCGCAGCTGGTCACACATGATGAAAAGGATATTCCGGACCTGACCCATGACTGACGGCTCTTTTCTTGTTTTTGTTGAAATACGGCGGACAGCCTAGTTCAGCGGATCGTCCAGCCGGTCGGTATAAAAGGCGAGATAGCCCTTGATGTCCAGCATTTCACGGAACGGCTCCTCATAGGACCAGGCGATATTCTTCTCGCGCCCGAAATTCCAGTAGCTGGCAATGCCCTTATAGGGACAATAGGTGTCCTTCTCGGTCATCGTCGCCTGATCGAGGCGGACATCCTCGGGCGGGAAATAGACGACAGGCGGATAGGTGCCTTCCTTCAAGAGGATGACCTTGCTGCTTTTTGCAATGACGTCCCCCTGAAGCATCGCGACATATTCCCGCGCCGGACGCTCAAGGATGATTTTATAGGCCGGGTTCTTGGCGAAACCGGGGGCGGGGTCGGCTGCGGTGGCGGTTTCCGTTTCCATATGTCATCTCCCTCTTTCTCAAGATGTCGGGACAATACAGCAGTATGACCGAGGGGGGCAGGATTTCAAGGCTGTTTTTCAGGAGGCGTCCGGGGCAGTTGGCCCGGTGAGCGGAGAGGGTGCCGTCAGCCTCATCTCCGCCCCCGTCTCCGGATGATGAAAAACAAGCCGCTCGGCATGCAGCTGCAAGCGCGGGGCGCGGGCGAATGCCTCGTTTGTTGCATAGATCCGGTCGCCCAGGATCGGATGACCGATGGCGGCGCAATGCAGGCGGAGCTGATGCGTCCGCCCGGTTTCGGGGGTAAGCGCGAGCAGGCTGGCATCCTTTGAGCTTTCCAGCAATTGCCAGCGGGTGAGGGAGGGTTTGCCGCCCTCGGCATCAATCTTCTGTTTCGGCCGGTTCGGCCAGTCCACGGCGAGCGGCAGGTCGATCTCGCCAGCCTCCGCCACCATCACACCCTGCACCCAGGCGAGATAGCGCTTTTCAACGTCGCGGGCGGCGAACATCTTGCTTAAGCGCCGGTGCATCTCCGCCCCCTTGCCGAACAGCAGGAGGCCGGAGGTGTCCATATCGAGGCGGTGCACCGTCCGCGCGTTGCGATCCTGCGCCTTCGCCCGCGCTTCGGCGCAATCCGCGAGATCCCCGCCGCGACCCGGCACCGAGAGCAGCCCGCTCGGCTTGTTGAGGGCCAGCAGATACTCATCCTCATAGACGATATCTTCCGGCCGCACCGGTGGCGGGCTGTAGGGTCCGGGCGGTTGCAGGAGACTAGCCATTGCTGGAAAGCTGCATCAGGACGAGGCCGGAGACGATCAGCAGCGCCGCCGCCGTCCGCATCGGGGTGATCAGTTCCCCCAGCACGAAGATGCCGACCAAGAACGCGCCGATCGCGCCGATCCCGGTCCAGACCATATAGCTGGTGCCGAGGGGGAGGGACCGCATGGCTAGGGCGAGCAATCCGAAACTTGCGGTCATGGTCACAAGGGTGATGATACTGGGCGTCAGGCGTGAAAAACCTGCGGATTGCTTCATTGAATAGGCCCAAACAATTTCAAGAAGTCCCGCCGCAACGAGATAAAACCAGGCCATTTCCTGTCTCCTCATAATGGCCGGGTCGTCCCGGAAAAAATCCAGCGGAAAGGGTCGTCCCTCTTGCCCCCTAGATAATATAGAGGGCGAGAAAGGGCAAGAGGGCGGCGCAAAATTCAGGCCTTCTCCAGCATCACCGCATTGACCCGCGCCCGCGTCCGGAAACCCAGGTTCTCATAGACCCGGATGGCGCGGGTGTTGGTGGCGAACACCTGCAGATATGGATGCTCCCCGCGCGCGAGAATTTGCTCCGCGACATGAACGCAGAGCTCATGGGCGAGGCCGCGTCCGAGATGATCGGGATGGGTGCAGACGCCGCTGATCTCCGCAAAACCCTTGTGGCGGAAACGCTCCCCGGCCATGGCGATAAGCTTGCCGCCTTCCTTGACCCCCCAGAAATCGCCGAGCAGGCGGGTATCCATAAGATACGGCCCGGGCTTTGTCAGCATGGCAAGGTCATACATTTCTTTCGCGTCCGCCGCGCCGAGCCGCTCGATCCGATGGGCCTTCACCTTGGGTGCGTTCAGCGTTTCCAGCAGCATCTGGCATCCTTCGCCGGTCATGGCGGATTGGATACCATCGGGCAGCACCACCGGCGCCACCTGGATCAGGAAAAGGTTGCCGTCCGGCGGCACAAGCCGGGCGAGGGCGTCTAAACTTTCCGCGCTCTCATCCTTCTGTCCTGCGAAGATGCTGATAGTCTCCTTAAAGCGCCGGGCGGCGCCGTCGCCGGTGGCAAAGCGGGCATGCAGGGTGGTCAGGCTGTTCCAGATCGGCCGGTCGAGGATATGCTCAGTCATTGACCGTCTCCTTCCTTGGCGCCGTCTCCCGCATGCGGCGGTAGAGGGATTTATAGGCGAGCGCTGTCTCCAGCCGGTCAAGCTCGTCGAGCAGTGGCGTGGTGTCCTCTCCGCAGATATCGGCGAGGCTGCGGTCAATCACCTGCCACAGGTCGCGCTTGCCGCGATCGACCATGGCCTGACCCGCCGGGGCGAGGGTAACGACCTTGGTGCGCTGGTCCTTCTCGCCGCGCTCCACCGTCACGACGCCCTGTTTCACAAGCTGGCCGACACTCCGGGTGATGCCGGGCTGACTGACACCAAGGGCCTCCGCAAGCTCGCCGACGGTCAGCGGCCCGAACTCGTCAAGCGCCGCGATCAGCGGATACTGCCCGGTCTGGATGGCGACACTCTCGCTGTCGAGAAGTTGCTGGACATCCGCCTGCAACATATCGCCGATGCGTTTCAGCCGTGTACCGAGGGTGAGATACCCCTTATGGCGGACAAAATCTTCAACCATGATGCCTCCCGCTGTTATTTACATAACAAGATATATAACATGTTATGTTTAAATCAAGGTGAAAATAAACTGCCGGATGAAAAGGGATGAAAATTGATGGATTAAAAAGTTAGGGAAAAACCTAACTGATCTTGACAGGGCTACGAAAAAGATATTAGTTAGCCTTATGCCTAACTATGACGATCATATCGATAACATCTTCCGCACGCTTGCCGATCCAACGCGGCGGGCCGTGGTCGATCGCCTGTGCGAGGGGCCGGCAACGGTCGCGGAACTGGCGACACCCTTTCAGATGGCGCTGCCGTCCTTCTTGCAGCACCTCTCCATACTGGAGAAGGGCAACATCATTACCAGCAAGAAGGTCGGGCGCGTGCGGACCTGTTATCTCCGGCCGGACGCATTCAAGATGATCGAGGAGTGGCTCTCCGACCGCCGCACCCTGTGGGAGAAACGTCTCGACGCCCTCGAAAATTACCTCGACAACCAACAGCTAAGCTAGGGAAACAAATGACAGAACTACCAATTGCCCATCATGATACCATTTCCGTCAGCCGCGTCCTGAAAGCGGCGCCCGCGCGCGTGTTTGCCGCCTGGACGGATACGGAATCCCGCAAGAAATGGGAACCCACGCCCGAAGGAATGGAGATGGTCTATGAAAATTTCGATTTTCGCGCCGGCGGTGTCGAGCATAGCGAAATGCGACAGGACGGCGCCATCGTCGCCGCCTTTGAGATCCGCTATCTCGATGTCCTTGAGGAACAGCGGATCATTTCTACGGTTATGGTCAGCGTGGGCGGGGCGGTTATGTCCTGTTCCCTGCATACGATCGAATTCCGGCCGGAGGGCAGCGGCACTCTTCTTATCTGTCACGAACAGGCGGCCTGGTTCGGCGGCATGAATATGCGCAAAGAACATGAAGGCGGCTGGGCGCTCATGCTCGACCGGTTCACTGAGGTTGTTGACGGTTGATCCTGCCGGGCCGTGCGATCAGTCCGCGAGAAGATCGCGGCTGATGATCTCTTTCATGATCTCGGTCGTGCCACCGGCGATGCGGGCCATGCGGTTGTCGGCCCAGGCGCGGCAGACCGGATATTCCCACATATAGCCGTAACCGCCATGCAGCTGCACACAGTCATCGAGAACCTCCCAGAGGATCTCCGTCGATTGCATCTTCGCCATGGCGGCGGTGACCGCATCGAGTTCGCCCTTCAGATGCGCGGCGACGCAGCGATCGACAAAGGCGCGCATCATCACCGCCTTGGCCTTGATCTCGGCCAGCTTGAAGCGGGTATTCTGGAAATCGGCGACGCTCTGGCCGAAGGCCTTGCGCTCTTTCGTGTATTCAACGGTCCAGTCGAGCGCGGTCTCGATGCTAGTGGCGGAGCGCACGGCGATCACGAGCCGTTCCTGCGGCAGCATCTGCATGAGCTGCCTGAAGCCGCGCCCCTCTTCCCCGAGGAGGTTGGATTTCGGTACCCGGACATCGTTGAAGAAGAGCTCCGACGTATCCTGCGCCTTGTATCCGGCTTTCTCGAGGTTGCGGCCGCGGGAAAAGCCCTCGCGATCCCCTTCGACCAGCACGAGGGAAACACCCTTGCCGCCCGCGGCCGGGTCCGTCTTGCAGGCGAGCACCACGAGATCGGCAATCTGTCCGTTGCTGATAAAGACCTTCTGGCCGTTGATGACATAGTCATCGCCATCGGCAATGGCCGTGGTGCGGATATTCTGAAGATCGGACCCCGCGCCGGGCTCCGTCATGCCGACGGCAACGATAACCTCGCCCTTCACCAGCTTTGGCAGCCAATGCTTTTTCTGTTCTTCCGTGCCGTAATGGATGAGATAGGGCGCGACAATCTCCGAATGCAGATGGAAGGAGGGGCCGCTGGTTCCGGCGCGCGCCAGCTCCTCCAGGAAGATCGCGCCGAACAGGAAATCGCCACCAACGCCGCCATATTCTTCCGGCACCGATGTACAGAGGAAACCGGCTTCTCCGGCTTCCAGCCAGACCTCGCGGCTGACCTGCCCGTCCTTTTCCCACTGGGCATGGAAGGGGACGATCCGCTCCTCGACAAAGCGGCGGGCGGAGGCCCGGAAAAGCTCATGTTCTTCACTGAAAAGTTCGCGCTGCATAACGGCTCCATCTTGTTCTTGTTGTTTTTTCAAGCGTGTTGAGCCTGTTATACCGGCTCGCTTTGATAATGTAAATTCACGGCGTCACAGGCTTGCTGGCGATAGGCATTTTTTGGATAAGAACGAAATAAACTGAAAGCCCGGCAGATGCCGGGCTGTTCGTTTTTGTAAATATGAGTGTCGATACAGCCGGATCACTTATTCCAAATCATCCATCTTGCTCATGTCCTGCTTTTCGAGCGTCACTAACGGTTCGATTTTTACGCCAATGTCACTTTCGTCATCATCTTTGAACTGGATATAGTCCGCATAGTCATCAAGAGAGGCCAGTTCGTCCATCATTTTATTCCGCTTTTTCACCATATTCTGCTTTTTGTCGGACGCAATTAACTTATCAATGTAACTCATGACTTCCGCAAGGGCTTCTTTCTGCTTATTCTCAAGCTCTTCGCTAACGCCAGTTCTATCCTGCTCGATCAGCATTTCGGCATGGTCCGTACAGATTTCCAGATATTCATTGACGCCCGTTTCATTCGCCGGGTTGATCCGTGTGCCGCTTTTGTCGGTCGGATTGCCAAATTCATCTCTATAGCCCAATATTCGGTAGGGCCGGGCTGCAGTTGGATCTCCACCGGGCCTGTAGAGAACCCAGTCACCCAAGAATTCATTTATGTAAAGGTAGGCATCCTGCACATTTTCCTTAGGATTGCGCTGCACTGAGGGCGTCCGGAAAGTGTATTTGGGAAGGCCTTTCATGCCAGTGTGAGTATAAAAATTTGGCGCGATTATGTAGCGATTGAGCTTGTTGGCGAGATCCTGCAGCAGGTGCCTCTGGTGAGTCTTGCTGAATACTGCCGGGGCACAGGTTGCTATTCTGAGGTGACGCCCCTCGATCATCACTTTTGCCGCCTCGCCGGATATCTCAGTCGCTTTTTTCTCGCCAACCTTTTTTTTGAGATCGTCAATATTCCCGTTGAAAATATCAACGATATCATCAACGGACATAGGATTAACCACGACGTTCTTCTTTTCGATTTCCGGTCCGTCTTCATAATGTTCTTCGCTGTAGAACATTAATACATTCAGCAGGTCATAATCATTTGGCAATGGTTTCAAAGGATATAGGGGATCCAGATAATAACTGCCAAGCGCGATGCTATGACCACATATATCCAGCCATTTGTCTCGCTCATCCACATTGCTGTTGTAGAGATGGGCACTGTCCTCCGGCACTCTTTTGCTGAAGGCGACGATTGAAAACGGCTTTGCCGCTGTAAACCTCAGGAAAGCCGGCGCAATAGTGCCAGCCTTATTTAAAGATTGTTTCTTCATATAACTTAGTAAAAAAGCTTTCATCTTAAAATCCTTCTTTTGAATATTTTGATAAAATAAAATTAAGCGAAGCCAAGGGTACCAATACCCGATTTACTCATTTCCCAAATCAGGGAATTATGTCGTGGTCATTTTTCAGAGTGCACTGTAAATTTGCAAAAAATCCCTTCAGCGAGGTCGCACCGACCCGCACGGATTGGACAGATTTTGCGCCGGATTACTTGTCAGTGTTTTTTGTGGACTGATCTTTTTCCTTCGGCGTTTCCTTTGCCGCGGATTTCTCATCCTTCTCAGGCATGTCATCATCGTCCGGGTCAGCCACGACCTTGATTTCCAGGTTATCCGGATCGGGCGCGATTACGTAATCGGACTCAAACAGACCACCAAAGCTGCTGACGATCTTGTTCATTTTCGCCTTCTTTTCCTCTTCCTGATCCTGCGCGATAAGCTCTTCTGCGTGATCCGTGCAGACATTCAGCCATAGTTCGGGCCAATCCGGTTCCGAGTATGCTTTATTGACGACCATTCCTGTTTTTGTCACTTGCTCGTTCGCGGAGTTCCGGTAGCCCAAAACCCTGTATGGCTTGTCGGCAAACGGGTCGCCACCGGGCTTGAACAACACCCAGTCCCCGAAATAGGGGGCAACGTACAGATCCCCCTTTTGCTTGTCAGGATTTGGGAGAAACTGCTTTTCTTTTACATAGGTATTGTGGGTCGCCCCCATAATATAGACACCAAGCCGGTTCGCGAGTTCCTGCAGGAGATACTTTCCGTGCTCTTTGCTGTAAGTAGCGGCCGCGCATGTTCCAAACCGGATATTCTTGCCCAGTAACTTCGCCGCCGCGACTTCCGGTTTAATCTCCGAAATTTTTTCGGCGCCGATCTTTTTTTCCAGATCGTCATAGTTTTCGTTGAACATGTCCATGATGTCGTCGACCGACATCGGGTGCAGTACTTCCGGCTGTTTATCCAGAACTTTATCCCCTTCATTATCGGCCTTATCAAGGAAAACGAGTACGCTGCACAAGTCGACATCGTCCGGGTATGGAAACAATTTTTCTATATCTTCAACATTGCCGGTTTTGGCGGAATGTCCGTAGATATCCAGCCACCCCTTACGATCGGGCGTGCGGCTGTCGAGCAGGCGGAAATTCTCCGGCTCAAAATTCTTGCTATGGGCAATGATGGAAAATGGCTTCACAAAATCTGCCCGGTAAAACTGGAGCGGATTAATCCGCGGTGTTTTACCCAAACGTTTCGAAAAATAGTTCAATAAAAATGCTTTCATTATTTTATATCCAATTAAAAATTTAAATATTTATTATATAAAATTAAATATTATTGAGATAATTAATTTCAATTATTTATTTAGATAAAATATAAATAGAAAATTACTATCTAAATATTTTAGAAAGCCTCATATTTTCAGGCATGAGGCCGCCCGGTGACTCGCCGCTTTTTTTATGAATGCCGGTCTATCCTGTCCGGCGGCATTTGACTTCGCGTCTTCTCCTCTTATCCTTCAGGAAGGGAGAAGGTACGGAGGCGGTCTTCTTCCGGAGCATGTTTGCGAAGGGAGCGCAGCGGCCGGATGCCGCAAAATTTAACTAAATTGAAATAAACAAACATGGAATTCCGGATTTTCCATGATCGGAATTATGCAACGAAAAAACATGCCTAGTACCGGCAGCCATAATTAAGTATCAGAAAATATTTTGGATTTGTTATATATTTTATTTACTTGGATATATTTGCCTTCAGTGAATTTATACTATGATTATTCAGGTATATAATATTTTTCTCCATTCTCATTGACGACACGGCCGGAGTTTCACTATGCTTAAGACTAAAGAAGGACAAAATAGTTGAAATTGCGGCATTATTTGAATTCGGCAGGAAAAATATGGTCGTAAAATGAACAAAAAGGCCGCTGAAAAAATGCGAAAATCAACCGAGTGAGACAAGTTTTGGCAAGTAAACAAGATGCGATAAAACAACGGATAGGGAGTTACCCAAGATGACAGGCAAGAAAATGGATCATGAAGCGCCGGGGCGCGTTCATCCCAAAATCAAGGACGTAACCGAACAGTTCAAGAATGGCAAGATGGACCGCCGCGAGTTTCTCAGAACCTCGACATTGCTGGGCCTCTCCGCCGCGGCGGCATACTCAATCGTCGGAGTTGCCGACCCGACTCTGGAGGCAAAAGCGGCCGAACCAAAAAAGGGCGGTATCCTCAAATGCTCCATGCCGGTTCAGGAAATGGCCGATCCGGCAACCTACTCATGGAACGAAAAATCCAACATTGCCCGCCAGATTATTGAATATCTGACGATCACCGGTCCGGATAACGTGACGCGCCCGTATCTTGCGGAAAGCTGGACCGCCTCGGACGATCTCAAGACCTGGACCTTCAAGCTGCGCCAGGGCGTGAAATGGCATAACGGCGATGACTTCAACGCCGATGACGTTGTGTTCAATATTACCCGCTGGCTCGATCCGGCGGTCGGCTCCTCCAACATCGGCCTGTTTGCCTCCATGGTGACGACTGAAGGGGAAGGGGAGAACGCCAAGAAATCCATGACACCAGGTGCGGTTGAAAAGGTCGATGACCATACGGTTCGCCTCAACCTCAACAACGCGGTTCTCTCCATTCCAGAGAATTTCTACAATTATCCAACCGCCATCGTGCATCGCGGTTTCAAGGGCGACCTGTCGAAAGAGCCGAACGGCACCGGACCGTTTACTCTGACGGAATTCGTGGTTGGCGAGAAAGCTATCCTCCGCCGGGTGGACCAGCCCTATTGGGACGGTGAAGTCTACCTCGACGGCATTGATTACTACGATCACGGCGCCGCCTCCGCCGCACAGCTTGCGGCCGTTGCCTCCAACCAGGTGGACATGAACTATGAGTTCGATATCGCCTCCCTCGGCATGGCGCAATCCATTCCGGGCTTCACCATTTACGACGTCCGGACCGCGCAAACCGGTGTGATGCGGTTCCGCACGGACAAGAAGCCGTTTGACGACATTCGGGTGCGTCAGGCGATCATGCTCTGTTGCGATCCGGAGAAATATAACGAGCTGGTCTTTGGCGGGCGCGGCGATGTTGGCGAACATCATCATGTCGCTCCCATACACCCTGAGTATTATGGACTTAACCGGATGGAGCCGGATATCGAGAAAGCGAAGCTCCTGCTGGCCGAAGCAGGTTATGACGACGGACTTGAAATCACGATTGACCTTGGCAACACCAACGGCCCCTGGCAGCAGCAGGTATGCGAAATCCTGAAAGAACAGCTCGCGCCTGCAGGCATCACTCTGAACCTCAACCTGATGCCGGCCTCCAAATATTGGGAAACCTGGCAGACGGCGCCATTTGGCTTTACTGCCTGGACCCATCGTCCGCTTGGCACCATGGTCTTGAGCCTGGCTTATCGTGCGGGCGTTCCATGGAACGAAACGGCCTATGATAATCCGGAATTCGAGGCGGCCCTGGACAAGGCGGAAGCTATCGTCGATGCGGAGAAACGCAAAGAGGCCATGAAGACGGTGGAGGAAATCCTTCAGCGCGATGCGATTATCGTGCAGCCCGTCTGGCAACCGAAAATGTTCCTTGCCAATAACAAGGTCAAGAACCTCAAGGCCCATCCGACGCAATATCACCAGTTCTTTAAAGTCTGGATTGACAGCTAATCAGGGAACTATTGATAAGGGCGATCACTTCGCCCTTATCTTTTTTTAGCGACATTTTTGCCCCGGGGGGAGCAATTTCATGCTGATACTGGCATTCCGTCGATTTATCTCCATGGCCCTGATTATGGTCATCGTCTCCTTTACCCTTTTTGCCATATTCGAAACCGACAAGCTGGCGGTTGCCGGCAAGGTGCTCGGGCCCTATTCAAGCACGGAACAGCGCGAACTCTGGCTTGAAAATAACGGCTATAACGAACCGTTCCTGGAGCGTTATATCACATGGGTGGGGAACGCCCTTGTTGGCGATTTCGGCGATTCCATCCAGTTCAAGGTACCGGTCTCCGAAATCCTGTGGCCGCGTCTTGGCAATACCGCCATTCTCGCGGGGCTCTATATGGCCTTCATGATCCCGCTCTCACTCACCCTCGGGGTCATCGCCGGCATGAAGGAAGGATCGTTGCAGGACCGGGTGGTTTCGGTGGGATCGGTGCTGACGACATCTGTTCCGGAATTTGCCTCGGCCACTTTCTTTACCGCTATATTCGTCTTCTGGCTGGGGTGGCTTCCCGGCACCTCGGCGATGACCAGTGGGTTCAGCTGGGCCGAGATATTCCTGCCCGTCTTCGTGCTGGTGATGTATGGCTTCGGCTATACCGCCCGCATGACCCGCGCCTCCATGGCGGAGGTGATGACCTCCCACTATATCCGGACGGCGGTCCTGAAAGGCATTCCGTACCGGCGGGTGATCATGAAGCATGCGCTCCGTAACGCGCTGATTGCGCCCTTCACGGTGATCATTCTGCAGCTCAACTGGCTGCTCTCCGGCGTGATCGTGGTCGAGGTCTTCTTCGCCTATAAGGGCTTCGGGAAGCTGCTGCTCGACGGCGCCCTGTTCGGCGACATCTATGTGATCGAGGCCTGTACCCTGGTCGCGGTGTTCGTCGCCGTGTTCTCGCAATTCATCTCGGATATCGGCTATACGCTGCTTAATCCGCGGATCCGGTTTACATAAGGGAGGGCGTTGATATGACGGCAGAAATTCAATCAAACGACACGTCGCCCTCCGCGCTCGGCAAGATGGTCAAGTCCATCAGCCTCCTGCGGGAAAGCCCGATCGCTATCTTCGGCCTCTCGCTGATCCTGTTCTGGGTGATCCTCGCCATCCTCGCGCCGGTCTTGCCGCTCTACGATCCGAATGCGCCGCTGGAGCCGTTCAAGATGCCGCTGTCGGAGGCGCGGGACGGCGGCCTCTACTGGCTTGGCACCGACCATAAGGGGCGGGATATTCTCTCGCGCGTTATCTTTGGTGCGCAGCAGGTTCTGGTCTGGGCGACAACGGCGACGGTGGTCGCCTATATCGTCGGCATGTTCATGGGCGTTGTCGCGGGGTATCTCGGCGGCTGGTATGACGAGGTGATCTCCTTCATCTCCAACGTGCTGCTCTCCTTCCCGGTGATCGTGCTCTATATCATCATCATCACCTATCTCGGCGCCACGGGCTTCAACATCGTGCTCGCCGTAACCTTCGCCTCGGCGCCCGGCATCATGCGTATCGTGCGCGGGCTGGTGCTCGATCTCCGAACGCGGGACTATATTTTCGCTGCCCAGACGCGGGGCGAAAGCTCGATGTATATCATGCTGGTGGAACTGCTGCCGAATGCCCGCGGGCCGCTCATCGTCGATGCCTGCCTGCGCCTTGGCTATACCACCATCACCATCGCCATGCTCGGCTATCTCGGCCTCGGGCTGCCGCCACCCGATCCGGACTGGGGCAAGATGATTGCGGAAACCCAGCCTTTGGGAAGTTTCGCAGGGCATATGGCGGTTGTGCCGGCCGCGGCCATCTCGTCGCTGGTGCTCGGCTTCAACCTGCTGGCCGACGGTCTGCGTGAAATATCGATGAAGGATTAGGAGAGTTGTAATGGAACAGACACCCATTCTGGAATGCCGCAATCTCTGCATCTCCTACGATACGCGCGGCGGGGAAATCCCGGCGGTCATCGACTTCAACATCAAGGTGATGCCGGGGCAGGGCGTCGGCATCGTCGGAGAGAGCGGCTGCGGCAAGTCCACGGTCGCGCTTGCCGTCATGCAGTATCTCGGCTCCAACGGCTATATCAAGAGCGGGGAAATCCTCTTCCATGGCCGCGATATGCGTACCATGTCGGAGGATGAATTGCGGGCGCTCCGCGGCTCCAAGATCGCCATGATCTATCAGGAACCGATGGCCTCCCTCAACCCGTCCATGAAGATCGGGGACCAGCTCGCCGAAGTGCCGCTCTTTCATGAGGATGTCACCGTGACGGAAGCCAAGGAACGCGCCCTGGCCCTGCTGGAGGCGGTGAAGCTCCCCGATCCGAAACGGATCATGGACAGCTATCCGCATCAGATTTCCGGCGGTCAGCAACAGCGCGTGGTAATCGCCATGGCGCTCTTGTCCAAGCCGGACCTCCTGCTGCTGGACGAGCCGACGACTGCGCTTGATGTGACGGTGGAACGCGGCATTGTCGAGCTGGTGAAGGAAATCTCGGCCGAATTCGGCACGGCGATGATCTATATCTCCCATAACCTCGGGCTGATCCTGGATACCTGTGACCGGGTGACCGTCATGTATTCCGGCGAGGCGGTGGAGGACGGCACCGTGCATGAGGTCTTCGACGACATGAAGCACCCCTATACGAGCGGCCTGTTCGCCTCGATCCCGCTGCCCGGCGCCGACAAGAACGAGCGCCCGCTGGTGCCCATTCCGGGCCAGCTGCCGCTGCCGCATCAGCGCCCCAAGGGGTGTTTCTTCGGGCCGCGCTGCGCTTTCTTCACCGAGGGTGTCTGCAATACGGACAAGATCGACATGCGCCCCGTCCCGAATGAGGAGCGGCATATGGTCCGCTGCGCCCGGTTCGAGGAGATTGACTGGGCCGAGGGCGATCATCAGGCGGTCTCCGTCAAGTCCGTAAAATCGGGCAAGGTCGTGCTCGAGGTCCGGAATATGAAGAAATATTACGAGATCAAATCGAGTTCCGTCATTGCCATGATCCGCGGCGATGCGGTGAAGACCGTGAAAGCGAACGAGGATATCAACTTCGATGCGCGCGAGGCGGAAACCGTCGCCATTGTCGGCGAGAGCGGCTGCGGCAAGTCGACCTTCGCCAAGGTCCTGATGGGGCTGGAGGAAGCAACGGCGGGGGAGGTAATCCTCAACGGGGAGGACCTCGCCAATGTCACTGTGCAAAAACGCAAGGCGCAGACCGTCGGTCATCTGCAGATGGTGTTCCAGAACCCGTTCGACACCCTCAATCCGTCCCATTCCGTCGGCAGCCAGATTGCCCGCGTGATCCGCAAGTTCGGTGTCGAGAAGGATCCGGAAAAGGTCCGCGCCAAGGTCAATGACCTGCTCGATCTGGTGAAACTGCCGCGCGACTTCGCCCACCGGCGGCCGCGCCAGCTTTCCGGCGGCCAGAAACAGCGCATCGGCATCGCCCGCGCCTTCGCCGGCAATCCGGCGGTGGTGGTCGCGGATGAGCCGGTCTCGGCCCTTGACGTCTCGGTCCAGGCGGCGGTGACGGGGCTGCTCACGGAAATCCAGAACGAGCTCCGCTCAACGCTGCTGTTCATCAGTCATGATTTGAGCGTCGTCCGCTATCTCTCTGATCGCGTTGTGGTTATGTATCTTGGCCATATCGTGGAGCAGGGGACGACGGATGAGGTGTTCTCGCCGCCCTATCACCCCTATACGGAGGCGCTTTTATCCGCCGTGCCGATTGCCGACACCTCGGTCGAGCAGAAGCAGATCATCCTGGAGGGCGATATCCCCTCGGCGGTCAATCCGCCACCGGGCTGCCCGTTCCAGACCCGCTGTCCGCGCAAGATCGGCAGCATCTGCGAGACCGAAATGCCGCCGCTGAAGGAGTTTCAGGAGGGCCACCGGATCCTCTGCCATCTCGATGATGATGTGTTTGAGAGCATGGAGCCGGTTATCGTCATGCATGAGGACGGCAAGGTTGCCGCGGTCACCTAGGCGCGCGGATAAAAAATCGTGCGAAATTAACGGTTTATTTATCCTGTTTTCCTAATCTCGGGCGCAGACCCATTTTGGCGAGCCCCGAGACAGGACCATGACACCGGCAACCCAGCATTTCTCGCATTATGTCGTGCAGACGCTTTTCGATACGAAATGGCGCAGTTTCGACCGCTATGACGACGAAAATCCCGCGCAGGAGATTTCGCGCAGGCTGATCGGCGAATGGGGCGCCGCGCGTGTCCGCATCCTCGGCGGCTATTTCTCGCCCGAGAAGGACCGCAATGTCTATCACCGCGTGGATATCCGCGAGGCCCCGCGCTTACGCGAAACCCGCCTGTTCAAGAACACCAAGTTCGCGCTTGGCAGCATGGCCCTCGGCGGTGTGATGCTGGCGCTCTTTCTGACTGTCTACAGCCTTGTCACTCCCTATGCCTCGATGGCCGATGACGGGAAAGGACCGGGGCTGGCGTTAAACAAACGACCGACCCCGATCGCTCCCATTGTCAAGCCCGTCAATTTGCGTGCACGCTTTACTGAGGTCATCAATGTCCCGTACGGGCGTGTGCGGGACTATGATACCGTGCCCCTCCGCCTTCGCGGACCCTGGAGCACGGCTTGCAATACAGACGGAGGGGCAATTGTCCTCGGCGCGCAGGATCTGTCGCACAATGTGGAGGGAGACGCCCGAACACCGCTGACTTCCGTCTGGCAGACCGGCCAGCGCTACGGCCTGGTCCAGATTGACGGCTCTATCCGTATGATGGACCTGATTTCTGCGGATCGTATGCAGATAATCGGCACCATGAGCCGTCTCGGCGAATTCTCCGCCGATACTTCCGGGGCCATCCTGAAACGCTGCCTCTGAAGGAGGACTCTGGCAAGCTGCACGCAATGGCAGGCTCGCCGCTCCCCGCTTTTATAGGGCCAATCTCACCCCGGACAGCGCCGCCCGGCTTACCGGACCGCAAATACCCGTAACAGACGCCGCAAACGCGCGCGCTGCAAGATCAACGGGTATCCTTATTTCGCATATATATGGAATCTGGCTGAAGGGGCAGCCGCCCCTGTAACACGCCCCACAGGAAATCCCTTCCTGCAACGTGAAGGCGTAATTATATCAAAATATTGCGTGGAATGCAAGATTTTTGAGTAAATAAGTTATACTAACTACTCAATATACAGCGTGCGAGATAGCTCCGAATAGGCCATTAGCGCCATTCTTTCCGCCGCTTTTTCACAAAACTCTGAAACAACCAATGAAAAAGAAGTATGATTTTCTATGTGTTTAATCCAAATATCCGGATAATAACGCGATAAATTACTCAACATAAATAACGACAGATATATATTACCAAATTCATTCATACGCATTGAATCGGTGCCAAAATAAACCATTTTTGTGTTTAAATTTAATCCAGATGGGAAGTGAAATGCTAATCCTAAAGAATATTCATTTTGCAACCATCTAATAAGTAACCCTCTTTCATATTCATCTATTTCCAAAAAATTTACCATTTCGGGACTAGCCACAATTATATTTAATAACTTCTCTAGTGATTGGCTTGAGGCTGGATGAATCAACAGATTAAAATATTGGACACCTTTGATATCAAAAGTTTTTGATGCTTCGCCTCTCACAAAAAATGAAGGGCACCCATTTACTCTTAATGTACGCTCCATAAATGGTAGTCTCATAAAACACTCAATCAAAGTAACCCCCCGATCGTCAATATTGACTAATTCGCTATCATTTTCAAACAACAAAGGGTTCACGGCTGTAGTACTTAGACCTCTTGGAAAAGTTTGCGTTTCAGTTCCTACAATTGGTAAATGGCGAGCCGAGCGTCTCCATAACTCGAAGGTTCCTTTATAGTTTTTCCCCACTTTCATCGGTTTGGATTTCAACATCTTTGATGTCTTTAAGAAATCAAGATCAAATGTTATTGAGGAAGAAAATACAAGGCCGTGATGATTATGGTCGTTCCTTGCTAAATCAAGACTAGATCTACCATCTTGTTTTAATAAGATTTCCGCCAAAGCTAACGACATACAGCTATAATAAAGAAGAACAGGTCTAGTGGCCAGGCTCGCTACTTTTGAGGTTTCATAATATTCTTTCGCCAAGAGAATTGCTTGGCGTATGTGTTCCGCTTGTTTCCTAACATTTCTCTTTTGCTTTTCAGGAGGACTATGTAATTTCTGAAGTTGATTGAAACATAGCTCTCGGTTTGCATATAAAGACAAACCATTCCAAGCGAATTTTTCTACATCTTTTGCGAATATTCTTTCAATATTTGTAATAAGCAATTTTTTCAATTCTAAATCAAATTCTACCTCTGATAACATTATATCAAATTTAAATAAACCGCTCCATATTATTGTACATCAAATATCATATTAAGTCTGAGAGGCTCATAGGCAACGTAACCGTTGCTGATCAAACCGCGAACATCCGCATAAATTCCTTCTCGCCGGGGGTGTTGAAGCTCACGATGCGGGAGTCGTCAATGCAGTTGACCCAACCACGTTTAAAGAAGCTGGCGCAGGAACGGCGGCGGCGGTATCCTGAGCGCCGGGCAAAAAGCGAGAGTTGAGGGGTGGCATGTCATCCGAGATGGATCGTCCCGAGGGAGGTTTAACCGGCAGTTTGCGCCGCTGGGCCGGGATCTTTGCGGTGTATCTCTCCATCCCGCTGGTGTTGATGGCCTCCGGCGGGGATTTCGGCTGGTGGCAGGCATGGCTTTATTCGCTGCTGATCGGTACCGCGGGCATTGGCGGGCGCCTCTGGGCGGAGTGGCGGCATCCGGGCCTGATGGCCGAGCGGCAGAGCATTGAGAATTTCCGGGACGCGAAAGACTGGGACAAGCTGCTGGCGCCGCTGATGGCGCTCAGCATCGGCTATCCGCTCGTTATTGTGGCGGGGCTCGATCATCGCTACGGCTGGTCCCCCGACTTTCCGCTGTGGGTTGTCCTTGTCGGTTTCGTGCTGATCGCGGCCGGATACGCCTTTGCAGTCTGGGCCCTGGCGGAGAACCGCTTTTTCCTGAGCGTGGTGCGCATTGCCCTCGATCGCGGGCATGTGGTGTGCGACAGCGGCCCCTACCGGATTGTGCGCCATCCGGGCTATGCGGGCAATATCCTGCCGTTGCTCGGGATTGTGCTGGCGCTCAGCTCGCTCTGGACCCTTGTGCCGGCGGCGGTGGCGCTGATCATCACGGTAATCCGGACGACACTCGAGGACCGGACATTGCAGGCGGAACTGCCGGGCTACCGCGCGTATGCGGCGCGCGTGCGCTATCGGTTGTTTCCCGGGATTTACTGAGACATCCGCATAAATTCCGTCTCGCCGGTGGTGTTGAAGCTCACGATGCGGGAACCGTCGATACGGCGGGCCCAGCCGAGGCTGCTGGCGGATAAGGTGGATTTTAATATCGTCTGCCGGGTTGTCGTTTGTATTCGCCCCGTACTCAGGATATCATGACCGCCGAACAGGCCATTTTCATATACATCATTATCAGGAGTTAGAATGTTTAGTCATATTATGGTTGGCGCGGACGATGTTGAGGCAGCAAAAGTCTTTTACGACGCCGTCCTTGGCGCACTCGGGCATAAGCCGGGCGTGATTGACGCTAAAGGCCGCTGTTTTTACCGCACGCCAACGGGCGTATTCTCGATCAGCAAACCTATTGACGGGGAGCCTGCCTGTCACGGTAACGGCAGTACGATCGGTTTTGCGGCATCTGATCCTCAAGCTGCGGACAGGTGGCATGCTGCCGGTTTGGCAAATGGCGGCGTTACTTGCGAGGATCCTCCCGGAGTTCGCGAAGGGGCCAACGGGAATCTTTATCTTGCCTATCTACGGGATCCATCGGGCAATAAAATTTGCGCTCTGCACCGTATGGGTTAGTTCACTCAGGCAGCAGGGGTCCCCTATACCGAGTTTAAACGCTCGTCAAACCGCAAACATCCGCATAAACACCTTTTCCCGGTCGTATTACAACTCGCAAATGAGCCGTCAATGCGCCACGCGACAACTTCGCGCCCATCTGCTACGCTTCCAACAAAGGGAGGGAGCAACATGAAGCGATCACTTGTTCTGAACGGCAATCCGATGGAGGAAATTGTCGGCTTTGCGCGCGCGGTGCGGGTCGGCCCCTATATCACCATCGGCGGCACCGCGCCGGTGGATGCGAAAGGACAGACCGTCGGCATCGGCAACGCCGCCAAGCAGGCGGAGCGGTGCTTCGAGATTATCGGCGACGCCCTTCAGCGGGCCGGGTCGGGCTGGGCCGATGTGGTGCGTACGCGGGTCATTCTGACCAATATCGACGACTGGAAAGCCGTGATCGATGTGCGGGCGAAATACTGCAAGGAGGCCAAGCCCGTCGATACCATCATGCAGGTCACCCGTTTTGTTAATCCCGAATGGCTGGTGGAAATCGAGGCGGACGCGGTCGTCGCCGAGGACGGCTGATCAAACCGCAAACATCCGCATAAATTCCGTCTCGCCGGGGGCGTTGAAGCTCACGATGCGGGAGCCGTCAATGCGCAGCGCCTTTTGGTGACTTTCGTGCCCGGCATCTGTATGGTGTCCCATGACAGGTTAAGCGGGGAGGATGGATGGCGGGATTTTTTGGGACCGAACAGCAGATGGCCTTGCAGGCGGCCGCGGAAAAGGCTCGTGACTGGACGCTAAACACGCCGGGTGCCTGTGATCCCGGGCGGTTTCTGGGCACGGATAATCCGGACTTGCTGGGCTGGGACACGCTGTTCGACATCCTGAAGCGCGACGGGGTGTTCGGTTTTCGGCTGATCCCGTCCGAAGAGACGGAGGCAATCTCTCAACGGCTTCAGGAGAAGAATTGTAAAATCGATTTCTGGGATGTCTTCGTGGCGACCCGCGAAGAGGCCGTCCCGGCGTCAACCGGCATTCTCGCCGCCGGATTGCCCGCGGGCTATCGCTATTGTCCGGAATTTAAGGACGCCGAAAGCGCGGACATGGTGGCGCTTCAATCCTTCATGGCGGAGCAGGGGATTGCGCCCTTTTCCGGAACAAGACTGGCGGGGCTGGAGGGTCCGGTCGTCACTGTGGCGATTGCGGATGAGAGCAATACCCTCGCGGCCGCGGCGCACAGCTACTTCCCCTATAATCAGTACAGCCCCTATAAAAAATGGGCATGGGGAGGCCTTGTTGCCGTCTCCCCCAGGCATCGGGGGATGGGTTTGGGTAAATTCGTCAATGCGAAAATGGTGTCCGAGTGTTTCGCCCGGCTCGACGCGGATTGCATTCATGAATTGGTCGCCGCCTCGAACATGCCGTCCCGAAAGATGGTGGAAGGCAGCGGCCTTCGACTTGACCCGGCGTTGAAATGCGGCATCGCCATGGTTGGCGGAAACGGGCGCTTTACCAGTTGAGCTCCGCCAAAGCCCTCACACCGCGAACATCCGCATAAATTCCTTCTCGCCGGGGGTGTTGAAGCTCACGATGCGGGAGTTCTCAACGCGGTGGGCCCAGCCGAGGTCGTAGAAGCGGGTGAGGAGGGCGGAGCCGAGGGAGCCGGCGAGGTGGCTGCGGCGGTTGCTCCAGTCGAGGCAGGATTTGCAGAGCGGACGGCGGAGCTTTTCAAGGGGGCCAAGATCAATCGCGAAGCCCTCGAAAAAGCGGCGGCCGTCAATAGTGAGGCCGAGCCCCTCATTCTCCGGCGTGAGGAAGCCTTTTGCGAGCAGGCTGTCCATCATCTGCACGCCGAGATCGCCCGCGAGATGATTGTAGCAGACACGGGCGCGGCGGAGCGCCGGGTCCTTCGGCCCGGTCCGGGTGCGTAGATGCCCCTTCTTCGCGGCGAGGCCCATCATCGCCTCCAGCACGGCACCGACCTCCTCATCGGCGAGGGCGAAATAGCGGTGCCGCCCCTGCTTGCGCTGCATGAGAAGGCCGCCGGACTGCATTTTCGATAGATGAGAGCTAGCTGTCTGGACCGTGACCCCGGCCTCCGCCGCAAGCTCGCTCGCCGTCAGCGCTTTCCCTGAGAGCAGCGCCGTCAGCATATTGGCCCGCGCCGGATCGCCGATCAGCGAGCCCAAAAGGGTGATATCCGGTCCTTCTTTCATAGTTCGATTGTAGTCGAAGCATTAACGCCACGCAATGGCTATTCTCCGCGCGCTCAGCCAAAGGAGACAATCATGATTACCTGTTTCATCCGTTACCATATCGACCCGACGAAAAGGGAGCAGTTCGTGCAATATGCGCGGAACTGGGGGGAGGCGATCCCGCGCTCGGGCGCCGATCTTGTCGGCTATTTCGCGCCGCATGAGGGATCGAGCACGCTCGCCTATGGCGTCTATCATATCGAAAGCTTGGCGGCCTATGAGGCCTATCGCGCGCGACTCAAAGAGGATCCGCTGGGGCGGGAGAACTACGAATTCGCGATGCGGGAGAAGTTTCTCCTGCGCGAGGACCGGACGTTTCTCACCCTTGCCTCCGGCCCGCACGGAAAGCTTGTGAAATTCTAGAACTCAGGCGTCGACCGTCTCCGGGAACAGGGACGGGGGCAGGCCGTCTTTCGCGAGGGTCGGACGGCGGAGGAGGAAAAGGCGTTCCGCTTCCTCCCGCTTGCCAAGCTTGAGCAGGGCATGCAGCAGGGTGAATTCCAGAAGGTCGCGCTGCGCCCGGCTGCCGCCGAGGCGTTCATGATTGCTCATCACGGGGAGCAGCCGGTCGATCACCGCCTGCCACTTGCCCGCGGCATAGGCGCGATAGACACCGGCGAGGGCGTTGACCATGTCGCTTGCCGTCCCCGAGGAAGTCTCCCCCAGTTCCGTGAGCAGTTCGTCTTCCCCGGCCATGGCATGGGCGATAACGGAATGGGCATCGACGAAGCTGATCCCCGGACCAGGGAAATGGATGCTGGCGTAGTTGCTGGCCTCCTGCCAGAGGTCGCGCCGCCGTTCTTCCCCGGCAATCTCCGCCCGGAGCAGGAAAGACACCATATCGGTCAGCACATTGATGGGCGGACCCCAGGCGCCGCCCGGGCGCACGGCTTCCTCGAAAATAGCCCAGGCCTCCTCGCGCTTGCCAAGCTCCAGTGACCAGAGGGCATCATGCCAGCTGATATGGCAATGCATCAGGCTGCTGCGGTGATAGCCTTTCAGCCAGTCATGGATAAAGCTGCGGCCTTCCTCATGCGCCCCGCATTCATAGAGGAAATGCGCCTTGTAATGGGCGGCGTTGGCATTGGCGGGATTGTTGTCGAACGAACGCTCGATGATCGGTTTCGCTTCCTCGAGCCGACCGATCTCGGAGAGCGCAAAGGCCATCACGCAGTCGAACCACCAGTCCTTGTCATAATGCTGCTTGAGATTGTCGAAGAAGGCGAAGGTTTCCGCATCGCGCGAGGGCCGCCCGCTGAAGGCGATCAGGCTGAACACCCCGGCGCAGGGCTGCAGCATCATCACATCGCGGGGATGATCGGCAACATGCTGCTTGATGTCCGCGTAGGCCGCCGCGCCATTGCCATCGATAAGCTGGCCGACAATCGCCACATGGGCGCGTTCGCGCGGGGTGAAACCGGCGCCGAGTTCCCGCGCCGAGATCATGGATTTCAGCGCCTCCGTCGGCTGGGCGGTCATCTGGTAATAGCGGGCGAGGGCGGCATGGGCGAGGGCGAAGGACGGATCATGCGCCACAGCGCGCTTCAGTGCCTCTTCCGCCGCGACCTGGGCGGCCAGAAAATGATCCACCCCCTCGATATAGGCGTCAAGCGCCGCCCGCGATCCTGTGCTGACCTCGTTACCGTACCGGTCCTGCATCTTGTCTCAATCCCCGTTCTTGTGCTGAAGTGAGAGATAAGACTAGCAATTCGGCCACTTTATGTCACGAACGGGATTTTTGGGCGGCAATCAAAAGGCGGGAAGCCGGCTGTTCAGGGGCGTGAGATCGGCAGACCGGCGGCTTTCCAGCCGTCAAATCCGGCCTCCAGATGGTGCACGTTGGTAATATTGTTGGCGCGCATAATTGGGAGGGAGCGGTCACTGCGGCCACCGGACTTGCAATGCAGGATATAGGTTTTGGAGGGATCGAGTGCGGCAATCCGCGCCTCGTAATCATCGGCATAATAATCGATATTGACGGCGCCCGCGATATGGCCCGCGTTGAATTCTCCTGGTGTGCGGATATCAAGGACGACGACGTCCGGCTGCTGTTTCAAAAGCGCCTCGGTCTCAAGCGGGGTAATCATACGGTATCCAAACTCCTTATAGCTGTCGTTCGCCTGAACGAGGGTCATGGCAATCAGGGCCGACGACAGGGCTGCCAGCACGATCCCGGCCAGAACCAGACCTGTTTTTTTGGAATTCCTAGACGTGGAAGGAGGAGCCACAGCCGCAGCGGCCTTTCTCGTTCGGGTTTTCGAAGGTAAAGCGCGATTGCAGCCCTTCTTCGAGCCAGTCCATCTCGGTGCCCGCGACATATTGCACGGCGTCATGGTCGATCAGCAGGGTAATATCGCCCGTGTCCACGATCGCATCGTCCGGTTTCCGGTCCGTCGCGTAATCCATGGTATAGGTCAGGCCGTTGCAGCCGGTGTTGGTGATCCCGATGCGCAGGCCAAGCGGTTTCTCACTCGCCTTGCCGAGCAGGGATTTCACGCGCTTCGCGGCGCTGTCCGTCAATGTCATAATCTGTGTATCAGTCATATATCACCTATAGACCATATATAATAACGACTTAAAACATTCCAAGGTCGAGTTTCGCCGCCTCGGACATATTATCAGGTGTCCAGGGCGGATCCCAGAGGATTTCCACCTCGACATTCTTCACGCCCTCGACCGGCATCACGGCATCGCGGACCCAGATCGGGATTTCCCCGGCGACAGGACAGCCCGGCGCGGTCAGGGTCATGCCGACGAAAACATCGCCGTCCTCGCCGATATCGATCACATAGATGAGGCCGAGATCGAAGATATTGACCGGGATTTCCGGATCATACACTTCGCGCAGCGCCGCCACGATGGGCTCTTCCAGCGGGGAGCCGGTCGTGCCTTCCTCAAAAGGGCCGGTAGCGACGGGGCGCTCTATTTTATCCATTGCCGTCATTTGTTACTCCGTCGAGATTTCCGGCTTGTCATCCATGGCCGAGGTCATGGCGTGCCAGGGCAGGGTTGCGCATTTGACGCGCATGGGAAATTCCTTGACCCCCGCCAGCATCATCAGCCGGTCCGTATCCTCTCCGGCGTCGAAATCATTTTCCTCGCCGGTCACCAGCTTTTTGAAGCCGCTGAAAATTTCCCGCGCCTCGGCCTCGGTCTTGCCCTTGATGATATCCGTCATCATCGAGGCGGAGGCGAGCGAGATGGCGCAGCCCTTGCCCTCGAACGCCGCATCCTCGATCAGGCCGTTATGGCCCATCTTGAGATAGACATTCACCGTATCGCCGCAGAGCGGGTTATAGCCATGGGCCTCATGGTTCGCATCTTCGGGATGGCGGAAGTTGCGGGGGTTCTTGCTGTGATCAAGGATCACTTCCTGATAAAGCTCTCTTAGTTCATCCATCATAGCGATCTGTCCTAGCCAAAAATCTCTTGTACCGATTTCACCGACTCCACCAGGGCATCGATATCGGCGCGGTTGTTGTAAAGCGCCATTGAGGCGCGGGCCGTCGCCGGCACATCGAAATGATCCATCAGCGGCTGGGCACAGTGATGGCCGACGCGAATGGCCACCCCGCCGCGATCGACGATGGTTCCGATATCATGCGGATGCACCCCGTCGAGCGTGAAGGAGATGATCGGCGCCTTGTGCCGGGCCTGACCGATGATGCGCAGGCTATTGATCTGGCCGAGCTGTTCGGTGGCGTAGGCGAGCAGGGCCTGCTCATGCGCCCCGATCTTCTCGAACCCGATGTCATTGATATAGTCAATCGCGGTCGCGAGCCCAATGGCCTGCACGATCGGCGGTGTCCCGGCCTCGAATTTCGAATGGCCCTTGGCGTAGGTCGTCTTCTCGAAGGTGACCCGCCCGACCATATCGCCGCCGCCGAGAAACGGCGGCATGGCCTCCAGCAACTCCTCGCGGCCATAAAGTACGCCGATACCTGTTGGGCCGAAGACCTTATGACCGGTGAAGACATAGAAATCCGCGCCCAGATCCTGCACATCGATCTTCATATGGGGCGCGGCCTGGCTGCCGTCGATCAGGACAACGGCGCCCGCATCATGGGCGGCACTGATGATCTCCTTCACCGGCGTGATCGTGCCAATGGCGTTGGAGATATGGGTGACGGCGACAATCTTCGTCTTCGGGCCCAGCATGTCATGATAGGCCTCCATCATGAATTCCCCATGCGCATCGATGGGGACAGCCTTCACGACGGCGCCCGTCTTTTCGGCAATCAGCTGCCAGGGCACGATGTTCGAGTGATGCTCCAGCGTCGAGAGCAGGATTTCATCGCCGGGTTTCAAGTTGGTCCAGCCCCAGGAATAGGCGACCAGATTGATGCTTTCCGTCGCGTTCTTGGTGAAGATGATTTCGTCAACGCTGGCGGCATTGAGATGCGCCCGCACGGTCTCCCGCGCGCCTTCATAGAGATCAGTTGAGGCCTGGCTCAGGTAATGAACGCCGCGATGCACATTGGCGTAGGTTTCCGCATAGGCGCGCTGTACCGCCTCCAGCACCACGGTCGGCTTCTGCGCCGAGGCGCCGCTGTCGAGGAAGGCGAGGGGCTTGCCATGGACTTCACGGCCCAGAACCGGGAAATCCCGGCGGACTTTCTCCACATCGAATGTCGCCATGTCATTCATGGTCTATACCTCATCCATCCAGCGGGCGGTGACATCCGCGAAATAGCTGCGCACGGCCTCGTTCGAGACTTCCTCCAGCACATCGGCAAGGAAGGCGTCGATCAGCATTTTCCGCGCCGTCTTCTCGTCAATCCCGCGCGATTGCAGGTAAAAATAGGCATCGGCATCAAGCTCGCCGGAGGAAGCGCCATGGCTGCATTTCACGTCATCGGCGTAAATCTCAAGCTCCGGCTTGACCGCAACGGACGCCCGTTCGGAGAGCAGCAGCGCCCGGCTTAGCTGGTCACCGGCGACTTTCTGTGCATCCGGGGCGATATGGATCTTGCCCTGAAAGACGCCTTGCGCGTCATCATCGAGAATACCCTTGTAGATCTGGCGGCTGTCATTCTCCGGCACCAGATGGCGGGTGACGGTGGTGGTATCGCAATGCTGCTTGCCCCGCATCAGATAGGCACCGTTGAGAATGCTGGTCGCGCCCGATCCGGTGATGCGCGTCGCCAGCTCGTTGCGGCTGAGCCGTGCCCCTGTAGAGAGGCTGAAATTCTCATAGGTCGCGCCTTTCGGAATGTCGCAATCGACATTGGCGAGATGAAAGGCCGCATCGCTTTCGGCCTGCAGCTTGTAGTGATGGAGCGCGGCACCGTCTTCAAGGGCGATATCGGTCACCGGATTGGCGAAATAGGCATGGCCGCTCATCCCGCGATGCTCTTCAAGCAAGGTCACCTCGGCGTCTGCGCCCAGGCGGATGAGATTGCGCATATGCCGCGCATTGTCCGCCGTGCCCGATTGGCTCAGGAAGCGGATCAGGATCGGCTCCTCGATCGTTACGCCGGGCTCGGCCGTCAGCACAAAACCATCTTCCATAAAGGCGGTATTGAGGGCGACGACGGCGCGGCTTTCTTCCGCCGCGCTGTCCGGCAGGGCATTGTTGCCCGCGCCCAGCTCCGCCGCGAGGGAGGCAAGTCTGATGCCTTGCGGCAAATCATCAAGATGGCTGTCGTGTGCGGAAAACCGGCCATTGATAAAGGTCATCACATGGGGTGTGTCAAACTCCGGCGCGGGAACACTGTCCGCGGCCGGGGCTTCCGCCTGCTCGATCCCTTTGGTCAGCGGGGTGAGGTTGGTAAAACGCCATTCCTCGACCTTGCGGCCCGGAAAATCAAGCGCGGCGAAGCGGGCAAGCCCAGCCTCCCGGGCGCTGGCCACCAGCGGATTGCCATGGCCGGGCAGGGTCGCCCTGAGCGCATCGAAGCGGTCAACGTAATTCTGAGCTAAAGGCGTTAAGCTTTTCATTTCACTCATCAATCTTCCAATCAGGCCGCGCTCAGCGCCGCGTAGCCTTTTTCCTCCAGTTCATGCGCGAGGCTCTTGTCACCGGACTTGACGATTTTCCCGTCGGCGAGGACATGGACGAAATCCGGCACGATATAGTCGAGCAGGCGCTGGTAATGGGTAATGATCAGCCCGGCGCGCTTGGGGCTGCGCAGACGGTTCACGCCGTCCGCCGCGATCTTGAGCGCGTCGATATCAAGGCCTGAGTCCGTCTCGTCGAGCAGCATCAGATCCGGCTCCAGCAGCGACATCTGCAACACCTCGTTGCGTTTCTTTTCGCCGCCCGAGAAGCCGACATTGACGGCGCGCTTCAGCATGTCGTCCTTGATCTCAAGCTCCTTCGTCTTTTCGCGCACCAGCTTGAGGAATTCCATGGCGTCCACTTCCGGCTCGCCGCGGAACTTGCGCTGCGCGTTGTAGGCGGTTTTCAGGAAGGTGGCCGAAGCGACGCCCGGGATTTCCACCGGATACTGAAAGGCCAGGAAGATGCCGCGGCAGGCCCGCTCATCGGGGGAGAGTTCCAGAAGGTCTTCGCCCTTATAGAGGACTTCGCCCGAGGTCACTTCATAGCCGTCGCGCCCGGCCAGCACGTAAGACAGCGTACTCTTGCCGGCGCCGTTCGGCCCCATGATCGCATGAATCTCGCCCTCATTGATGGTGAGATTGATGCCCTTGAGGATTTCCTTGCCCCCGACAGTGGCGTGTAAGTTTTTGATTTCCAACATAGTATAGTCTCTCAATATCCTTAGCCGACACTGCCTTCAAGGCTGATGCCGACGAGTTTCTGGGCTTCCACTGCGAATTCCATGGGGAGCTTCTGCAGAACTTCCTTGCAGAAGCCGTTGACGATCAGCGCCATGCTCTCCTCTTCCGAGAGGCCGCGCTGCTGGCAATAGAAAAGCTGCTCCTCGCTGACTTTCGAGGTTGTCGCCTCATGTTCGATCTTGGCGGTCCGGCTCTGGTTCTCGATATAGGGCACCGTATGGGCGCCGCATTTATCGCCGATGAGCAGGCTGTCGCAGACCGTGTGGTTGCGGGCATTCTCGGCTTTCCGCCCCATGCGGACGAGGCCGCGATAGGTATTCTGCGCGCGCCCTGCCGATATCCCCTTGGAGATGATCGTGCTCGACGTGTTCTTGCCGAGGTGGATCATCTTGGTGCCGGTGTCCGCCTGCTGCAGGTTGTTGGCGATGGCGATGGAATAGAATTCACCCACAGAATTATCGCCCTGCAGGATGCAGGAGGGATATTTCCAGGTAATCGCCGAGCCGGTCTCCACCTGCGTCCAGGAGACTTTCGCATTGTCCCCGCGGCAGGCGGCGCGTTTTGTCACGAAGTTGTAAATACCGCCGACGCCGTTCTCATCGCCCGGATACCAGTTCTGCACGGTCGAATATTTGATCTCGGCATCCTTCATGATGACAAGCTCGACCACCGCGGCGTGAAGCTGGTTCTCGTCGCGCATCGGCGCCGTGCAGCCTTCGAGATAGCTCACATAACTCTCTTCCTCGGCGATGATCAAGGTCCGTTCGAACTGGCCGGTCTGGGCCGCGTTGATGCGGAAATAGGTGCTGAGCTCCATCGGGCAGCGCACGCCCTTCGGGATGTAGCAGAACGACCCGTCGGTAAAGACGGCGGAGTTGAGCGCCGCATAGTAATTGTCCGTATAGGGCACGACCGAGCCCATATATTTCTGCACCAGCTCGGGATGATCGCGCACGGCCTCGGAAATCGGGCAGAAGATCACGCCTTCCTTCTCCAGCCGGTCCTTGAAGGTGGTGGCGACGGAGACACTGTCGAACACCGCATCGACGGCGACGTTGTGCGCGCCCTCGACGCCGGCCAGCACTTCCTGTTCCTTCAGCGGGATACCGAGTTTCTTGTAGACTTCCAGAAGTTCCGGATCGACCTCGTCGAGGCTTTTCGGCTGGTCCTTCTTCTTCGGCGCGGAATAATAGTAGATATTCTGAAAATCGATCTTCGGATAATGGACATTCGCCCATTCCGGCTCGATCATGGTCAGCCAGTGGCGATAGGCCTTCAGCCGCCATTCCAGCAGCCATTCCGGCTCTTCCTTTTTCGCGGAAATGAAGCGGACGATATCCTCGTTCAGGCCGATCGGCGCCGTATCGGCCGCGATATCGCTGAAAAAGCCGTATTTGTATTTGTCGGAAACAGCGGCGACCTGATCGACGGTTTCTCGGGCAATAGCCATAAGTTTACTCCGCTTGAAGTTGGGAGGCGGGCGACAGGCTCTCGGGCCCCCTCCGTTCAGTCATTACATTCTTCGTGTCATCGCACATGTCGGCCAATGTCACGTCTTCGAGCGCGGTATTGAGCGCCCGGTTGATCTTTTCCCAGCCGCCGCGCATGGGGCAGCAGGACTGCACCGAGCAATCCTCGACGCTGTCATCGACGCAGGAAGTGACCGCAACCGGCCCTTCCATGGCGCGGACAATCTCGGCAATCGAGATATCCTCCGGCGCGTATGTCAGTTGATAGCCGCCATGCGCCCCGCGATGGGAGGTGAGGAACGGGCTTTTCGCCAGTATCCGCAGGATCTTGGCGGCCGTCGGTACCGGCAGTCCCGTATGCAGCGACACATCCGGCGCCGTCATCGTCCGTCCCGGCAGACGCGCCATTTCGGACATGATCACCACGCCATAATCGGTCATTTTGCTCAGCTTGATCATGATGTTATCTATATCGTACTAAAATGGTCTGTTTTCAAGGGCTGTATAACAGACGAATTTGGTCTTGTATAGAGGAGTTCTAAACAAGGTAAAGGAAATTTTTCGGGCCTTCGGGCGCATTTTGCCGAAGTTTCTTGACAAAGACCCCCTGACTGTTTTTTAAATACGCCCATGGCATACACAGCGAACATTATTGTGGTGAAGATTCTCTCCATTCCCCGAATGGCGGAAGTCTGTATGCCCTAACGGCAATGACCCAACCGCCTTCGAGGCGGTTTTTTATTGCACCGTCTCCGAAGGCCCGAAATCAGGAGACGACCCATGTTACAAGAGACCACCCAGGAAAACACACCGCCCGGCCGCGAGCCGGACAGACGGCGTAACGCGCCCGTTCTTTACCTTCTGTCCGGCAAGATTGGCGCAGGTAAATCGACGCTGGCGGCCCGCCTCGCGCGGCAGCCGGGCACCTTTCTGCTGTCCGAAGACACCCTGTTGTCCGAGCTTTATAACGGCGAGATAAACGACATCAGCGACTATATCCGCTCCTCCATCCGGCTGAAATACGCCCTGAAGGACCATATCGTCGCGCTGCTCAGGGCCGGATCCTCGGTCGTGCTCGACTTTCCCGCCAACACGCCGGAGAGCCGCCGCTGGGGCCGGGAGCTGTTCGAGGCCGCCGATGTCGCGCATGAGCTGCATTATCTCGATATCCCGAACACGGTCTGCAAATCCCGCCTGCGGGCGCGGAACAAGACCGGCGATCATCCGTTCAAGGCGAGCGATGCGGAGTTCGACATGTTCAGCCGCTTCTTCATCCCGCCGATGCCGGAAGAAGGCTTCAACGTCATCCGCCATGTGAAATAACGATGGAAGCCGTCCCGGGAATTGCGGATCGGTTTACACGATACCAGAAGCCCTGCAAGGTTTCTGGTATCGTGCTCAACGGACGCTGAGGTAGTCACCCTTGCCTAATAACTGTCTAACAGTTTTCTTTCCGGCGAACCTTTATGGTTCCGCTTTGATCGGGAAACTTAGAAAACAGTCCATCCGCCATTTCACGAATTACTTTTGACAATATGCCGCACGGCCCTTCGCTCTTTATGGTTCCCTGATAATAAAGCTTTGGGGTCCCCTCTTGAAGGCTTCGGCGATCTGCAATGGTTATCGTCAAAATTCGCATAAAAAAGACACTTCGTTCGGAACGAGTCGCAGTCCCGACAATTCCATAAGTTGGTGGGGAATATGTCGAACCAGAAAAACTGCTCACCGGCCTTCCAGTAGAAGATGAAATGCTGCCAGAAAAGGTAGATGTGCCGCCGCCCGTTTTCCCTATGATTGGTGTGCTAACAATCGACGTTGAAGCCTGCCCATCATCGATACCATACGTCACAAATGCCACAAGATCAGATCCAGTCGTGTCGTTCGTAATAACAAAGCCCTTGGAAGCAAAATGTCGCTCGATTATCGGCCTGTATGATGCAAATTCCAAGCTTTCATCCACATCTTTAGGAAATCCAAGAACGACGACACTTTTTCCCTTTGTAAGTTTTTCTGTATCAGCAAAAGACTCCACCCGGCCGCCAATTGAAGAGCAGCCGATTATGGCCAGCATGATGCCAAAAAATGCTATAATCCGAAACATATCTTAAATCTTAAACAACCTTCACGGTTTTGCAATACAAATGCTAACTTAGAATACTAGTACCACGACTACGTTTAATTTATCAGCTCTTCTTCGAAATGATTAATACTGGCGATTGCGAAGGAGGGGTCTTCAGTGATAGAAGCCTCTCAATCGGAAAATTCCAGCATATTGGCACGTGATTTCCATGGCGGCACCCATTCTGGCCCTGCAAGACGCCCGCATCACCTTTGGTGGCGGCGATCTGTTCAAAGATATCTCGCTCGGGATCGAGCCGGGGATGCGCGTTGCGCTGATGGGGCGGAACGGCTCGGGCAAGTCGACGCTGCTGAAGGCGCTGGCGGGCGATATCGATCTCGACGGCGGGGAGCGGTTCCAGCAGAGCGGCGTGAAGGTCAGCTACCTCCGTCAGCAGCCGCTCATCACGCCCGGCCGCACCGTCGCGGAGCAGGTGGCCAGCGGCCTTGCCGGCGGCGATGCGGCGGGGGAGCGGGGCTATCTGGTCGATCAGGTGCTGGACGGCGTCGGCATCAAGGGCGACCGGCTGTTGGAGACCCTCTCCGGCGGGGAGGCGCGGCGCGTGTCCCTGGCCGAGGCGCTCGTCTCCGATCCCGATGTGCTGTTGCTGGACGAGCCGACCAACCATCTCGATATCACCACCATTCTCTGGCTGGAAGAAGAGCTGAAAGCCTTCAAGGGCGCGCTTCTCATCATCAGCCATGACCGGCAGTTCCTGAAAAACCTGACCAACCGGCTGTTCTGGCTCGACCGCGGCGTGCTCCGTACCCATGGCAAGGGCTTCGCCGCCTTCGAGGAATGGTCGGAGGAAATCCTTCGCCGCGAGGAGGTGGAGACGAAGAAGCTGGACAAGAAAATTGCCGAGGAGACCGGCTGGTCCCGCAAGGGCATCACCGCCCGCCGCGCGCGGAACGAAGGCCGCATTCGCGCCCTGCATCGCCTCCGGGCCGAACGGGCGGAGCGGCAGGCGCCCGTGGGCAGCGCCAAGCTCTCGGTCAAGAGCGGCGCGAAAAGCGGGAAAACGGTGGTCGAGGCTGAGAATATCTCGATGACCTATACGGATGAAAACGGCCGGGATCATGAGGTTATCTGGAATTTCTCCACCAAAATACAAAGAGGCGACCGGGTCGGCATCATCGGCCCGAACGGCGCGGGGAAAACGACGCTGCTCAATATCCTCATGGGCAAGCTGGAACCGACATCAGGCACGGTCACGCTCGGCACCAATCTCACTCCGGCGATTTTCGATCAGAACCGGGAGGCCCTCGATCCGGAGACGAGCCTCTGGGACACGCTCGCCGATCCCGGCAGCGGGCAGCTTCTGGTGCGCGGCGAGGTCCGCCATGTGGTGGCTTACTTAAGAGATTTCCTGTTCGAGGACAGGCAGGCGAAAAGCCCCGTCAAGGCGCTGTCGGGCGGCGAGAAGAACCGGCTGCTGCTCGCCAAGCTGCTCGCGAAGGAAAGCAACCTTCTGATCCTCGACGAGCCGACCAACGATCTCGATATGGAAACCCTCGATCTGTTGCAGGAGATGCTCTCGGGCTATGACGGCACGCTGCTGGTCGTCAGCCATGACCGTGAATTCCTGGACCAGCTCGTGACCTCTACCATCGTGCTCGGAGAGGGCGGCCGCATCGAGGAATTCGTCGGCGGCTACAGCGACTATATGCGCCAGAAGAAAGACGCCTCAAAAGTTCCGGCCAAGGCCGCAAAGCCAAAAGAAGTAGCCGAGAAGCGCAGTGGCCCCCGCAAAAAGCTCAGCTACAAGGATCAGCGTGATTATGACCGGCTGCCCGCCGTGATCGAAGAGCTGGAGCAGAAAATCGCGGCGCTTGAAGCCGCGCTCGCCGATCCGGACCTGTTCGCGAAAAATGCGGACGACTTCAACAAGAAAGCCGCCGAGCTTACCCGCACACAAACCGAAAAAGACGACGCCGAGACCCGCTGGCTCGAACTCGATCTCCTGCAGGAGGAAATCACGGGGAGTTAGGGAGAATAGATTTAAATTATATTTCGTGCTATGATTGTGGCACGATGAATCAGGTGAACAAACAAAAGTGCACTTACTGTCTTAAAAAATTTCCGAAAAGTGAAATCACTGTCGATCACGTGATAGCGAGAAGCTGGTATCCAGCGGATACTCCGCCTGTGAGAAAATGGAAAGCGCCTTGTTGTATTGAATGCAATAGACAAAAATCTGCAACGGAGGGGAAACTATTAGGGCTTATCGCGCTTTGCTTAGACCCTGAAAATAAGGGCGAAAAGCCAATTATAGATAAGATATTCAGATCAATAGATCCGAAGTTAGGGCAATCTGCCAAAGATTCGATGCATAGGCTAAATAAAAAATTCGCCCTACTTAGACAATTAAAAAAAATGCCAAGCAAGCATTCTCCCGAGGTACTCCCTTCATTCAAAGAGAATTATGATAAAGGTTCTCGTACGGGTGTACTTATTCCAAAAGGTAAACTTGAAGAATTAATACAATCATGGGTCAGAGGCATTCATCTAATAGAAATTGGAAATTATATCGACGAAAACGCGACGATTGATGTCTACCAAGTTTCAGACGAAGCGGCATTTGAGGCTTTTAAAGACATCATGCAATATGCTCAGATAATAGAAAAAGGTGATGGTGTGAGGGTTTTCATTTGGCATGCAGTTGAAAATGATAAATTTGCTGCAAACTATGCATTCATTCTTTACGGAAAATTCAAAGCATATGCTTCTGTTAGCTCGAAATAGCAAAACTTACTTTAAATACTTAAACAAACTAATATTACCATTAGATTTTTAAGCAATCATATATAAGCACGGCTGTGAGAAGGGCTAGACAAGGCTTTATACGCCTGTAATCATCCTCCTTGAAGCTGGGAGGTGACAGATATGCAGAATATGACGGTGAAGGGCGATCGCCTTTGGGAGAGCCTGATGGAGATGGCGAAGATCGGCGCGACGGAGAAGGGGGGTTGCTGCCGCCTTGCGCTCACCGATCTCGATCGGGAAGGGCGCGATCTCTTCTCCTCCTGGTGCCGCGAGGCCGGTTGCACCCTCAAGGTGGACAAGATGGGCAATATCTTCGCCCGCCGCAAAGGCGCCCGCGATGACCTGCCGCCGGTGATGATGGGCTCGCATCTCGATACCCAGCCGACGGGCGGGAAATATGACGGGGTCTATGGCGTTCTCGCCGGGCTGGAGGTTCTGCGCACCCTCAATGACTTCGATGTGACGACCGAGCATCCGATCGAGGTTGCCGTCTGGACGAATGAGGAAGGATCGCGTTTCGCCCCGGCCATGGTCGCCTCCGGCGTGTTCGCGGGCGCCTTCGATCTCGAATACGGGCTGTCGCGCGCCGATATCGACGGCAAGACCATGGGCGAGGAGCTGGAGCGCATCGGCTATGCGGGGACGGAGGAGGTCGGCGGCCGCGAGATAAAGGCCTTTTTCGAAGCGCATATCGAGCAGGGCCCGATCCTCGAGCATGAGGAGAAGACCATCGGCGTCGTCATGGGCGCGCAGGGGCAGCGCTGGTACGAGATCACCATCACGGGGCAGGAGGCCCATGCCGGGCCGACCCCGATGGCCCGGCGGAAAGATGCATTGGTCGCCGCGTCGAAAATCATTGCGGAGGTGAACCGCATCGGCCTTGACAATCAGCCCTTCGCCTGCGCCACCGTCGGCATGATCCAGTCGAGCCCGAATTCCCGCAACACCATTCCGGGGCAGGTCTTCTTCACCGTCGATTTCCGCCACCCGAAGAACGAGATTTTGAGCAAGATGGACGCGGAACTGCGCAGCTTCGCCGAGAATATCGTGACCGAGGGCGGGCTTGAGATGGCGTTCGAGGAAATCTGGTATTCGCCGCCGATCGAGTTCGATGCGGACTGCGTGAACGCGGTCCGGAGCGGTGCGGAAACCTCTGGTTTCAGTCATATGGACATCATTTCCGGTGCCGGGCATGACGCCTGCTATATCTCCCGTGTGGCGCCGACGGGCATGATCTTCGTGCCCTGCGAGGACGGGATCAGCCATAACGAGGCGGAAGAGGCAACGCCCGAGGATCTCGCGGCCGGCTGCAACGTTCTCCTGCATGCCGTGGTCGAGCGCGCGAATGTCAGCTGAACGGTTCCGCCGCGCAAAAAGCGGCCTCCGCGCTTTTCTTTTGAGCCCGATTGTGGCTTAATTCCGGAAAAACAGGGGGAAAGCCATGCTTACATCTGCCACGGCCGACGCGCCGGATTTCCTGAACCCGGATATCCCGGAGGATTTGCCGCTTCTCGACATGCCGGTCATTGTCGCCACCGACGAGACGCTGGAAGGATATGGCTGCCTGGTCGAGGATTACGAGAAATTCCCGATCGAGATTGTCACCTGGCCGACCTCCGGCTCGCGTAAAGTCGACGAGGGGACCGGCAATCAGGGCGGCACGGCGGAAGGCATTTTCGAATTCTGGTGGGAAGGCGATGTACTCTGGGGCCGCAACAACGCGGTGAAAGACACCTATATCCTCGGCTGGTCCCGCAACCCGGAGGAGGCCGACAGCAAGGTCGCCACAAAGGAACAGGATCAGGTGCTGCTCTGGCATGCCAACTATCACCCCGACGGCGGACAGCTCTTCTATTCGCTGGACGGCACGCCCTTCATGGTGCCGCTGGCGCTGCCGGGCGATGATGTGCAGCCGGAGGATTTTGTCTCCTTCTACTGCGATGGGACGAAGGGCCTCTATATCCACCCGAACATCTGGCATGAGGGCGTCTTTCCCATCGGCAACAAGGGACGTTTCTATGATCGGCAGGGCAAGGTCCATGCCCGCGTCTCCGTCAATTTCGCGGTGGAATTCGGGATGCTGCTGAAAGTGCCGCTTGTCGCCCCCTAGACCCGTCTAGGCCTCCTTGGTCACCCGCTCCCGATGGATGATGTAGAGGCCGCTGCCGACGATGATGGCGGCGCCGAGAATGGTGAACCCGTCCGGCAGGTTGCCAAAGGCGAAATAGCCGATGATCGCCATCCAGATCAACTGCGTATAATTGAATGGCGCGACCGTCGAGGCAACGGTGTATTTAAAGGCGACAATCATGATGAAATGGCTGACCCCGCCAAGCAACCCGACAAGCGCCAACAGCAGCCAGCCCATCAGGTCCGGCGTGACCCAGATAAAGGGCGCAACGCAGCTCATGACGATTGTGCCGACCAGCACGGAATAGAAGGCTGTCGTCGAGGAGCTGTCAACCCCGGCAAGATGGCGGGTTGTGAGCTGATAGAGCGCATAAAAAAGCGACATCAGCACGACCAGAAACATCGCCGGATGCACCATGGAGAGCCCGGGCCGGAGCACGATCATGGCGCCTGCAAAACCGCAGGCAACGGCGGCCCAGCGGCGGACGCTGATTTTCTCCTTCAGCAGCAGCACCGAGAGGACAATGACGAAGAGTGGCGAGGTCGCCGCAATCGCGCCCGCATCCGCGAGCGGGATATATTTCACCGCCGTGAAGATGCAGATTGTCGCGCCGAGCAGCAGCATCGAGCGGAGGATCTGCATTTTCAGGTTATTCGTCCGGATCAGATCAAGCCCGTTCGAGGGACCCAGAAAAATCACCAGCAGCAGGATATGGAAAAAGCAGCGTGCCCAGACAACCTGAAGCGGATTGAAGGTCTGCCCGGCCAGCTTGGCAAACGAATCCATCACCGCAAACAGCGCGACGGCCGTGCAAAACAGGAAAATGCCGCGATAGGAGGAGACGGGAAGCGGCGAATTGGTAAGTACTGTCATCGGGGTATCCTGAACTTTTTCTTGTTTTTTTTGGCAAATATACTCCCGGTTCTGTAAAACGATCCCCTTATTCCGAAGTGATGTCAAGTTTTCAGGCATCATCTTCCGGTCAGGTCATTTTCCCGCTTCCTATTTTGCGGGCAATTGGGTAGCTTGTCCGGCATGACTGAAGCATTATTGTACAAACAAGATGAGGGCATTGTAACCCTCACGATCAATCGGCCGGAGGAGCGCAATGCCCTCTCCGATGATAAAATGTTCGACGCGTTCCTGAATGCGGCGGATCGGATCAGCAAGGACAAGTCGGTACGCTGCGTTATCCTGACCGGCGCGGGGAAAGCCTTCTCCGCCGGGGGAAATGTCAAGCATATGCGCGACAAGGAGGGGCTGTTCGCCGGCTCTCCCGCCCAGATCAGGGACGGCTACCGCCACGGTATTCAGAAGATTCCGCTGTCCTTCTATAACCTCGACGTACCGACGATTGCCGCCGTCAACGGTCCGGCGGTCGGTGCCGGGTTCGATCTGGCCTGCATGTGCGATATCCGCATCGCCGCCAGCTCCGCCCGTTTCGCCGAGAGTTTCGTCCGCCTCGGGATTATTCCGGGCGACGGCGGGGCCTGGTTCCTGCCGCGGGTTATCAGCCGCAGCCGCGCCGCGGAAATGACCTTTACCGGCGAGATGATCGATGCCGAAACCGCGCTCGACTGGGGGCTGGTCTCGCGCATTGTCGATGATGCGGACCTGATGAACAGCGCCATGGATCTTGCAAAGCGGATTGCCGTCAACCCGCCGCATTCGCTGCGCATGGCAAAAAAGCTGATGCGCGAAGGGGAGCATATGCGCCTCGACAGTCTTCTCGAAATGTCAGCGGCGTTCCAGGCGCTGTCCCATTACACGAAAGACCATGAGGAGGCCATCTCGGCCTTTTTCGACAAGCGGGAGGGTAATTTCAAAGGTGAGTGATCCTTTCCTGATCCTTGAAGGAGAGCGGGCTGCCTGCTGGCTGGGCATGCTGGACTATGATGTCGGCCTCGCCAGTCCGGCCTGCTATCCGCAAGGGAAAGACGATATTATCGTTAAGGTGAAACGGGATGTCTGCCTTGTAAAGGGCTCTGCCATAACGGAAAAAATAGAAAAAAGATGGGCGGAAGCGGCGCCGGACGGCGTCCTTCTGCACCGCCCCGGCCTCAGAGACGCACCCCGCCTCAACGATATCATCCGCCGCTGCCACTAGAGGCGAGGGAGCCGCCCGATGACGGAAAATCCCGAACCGCTGGCCAATCTTCTAACCGATATCCGCGCCTGCCGGATTTGCGAGGCGCATCTCCCCCTCGGGCCGCGGCCGGTGCTTGTCGCCGATCATCGCGCGCCGGTCCTTATCGCGGGTCAGGCGCCGGGCACGAAAGTCCATGCGAGCGGCATTCCCTGGGACGATCCATCGGGAGACCGGCTCCGGGATTGGCTCGATGTCGACAAGGAAACCTTCTACAACCCTGAAAAATTCGCGATTGTCCCGCAGGGTTTCTGTTATCCGGGCAAGCTGGACAAGGGCGGCGATGCCCCGCCGAGGCCCGAATGCGCCGCCACCTGGCATCCGACGCTGATCCCGATGCTGCCCAATGTGCGGCTTATCCTTGCGGTTGGCCAATATGCCCATAAATATTATCTCGGAAAGCGGCGGAAAAAGACCCTGACGGAAACCGTTGCCACCTATTTGCAATATGCGCCCGATATCCTGCCGCTACCCCATCCGAGCTGGCGGGTGCAGGGCTGGATGAAGAAGAATGATTGGTTCGAGGCCGAGATCGTGCCGCATTTGCGCGCCCGCGTCGCGGCCCTGCTGGAAGAAAGTCGATGATGTCCCATTTGCGTCCCTTGTTCCTAAGTCTTGCGGCCCTTGTTCTCGCCGCGTCCTGCTCGCCGGTGGTGCAGCAGGCGGGAGCGGAAAATGGCGAGCCGGTGCTGAACGATCGCTATCTCGACACCGCCGACGGCATACGGCTCCCCGTCAAGACATGGGAGGCGGAGGAGACGCGGGCGGTGCTGATCGCCGTGCATGGCTTCAACGACTATAGCAACACCTACGCCTTTCCGGGCAGTTGGTGGATGGGGCAGGGCCTGACCACCATCGCCTATGACCAGCGGGGCTTCGGAGAGGCACCGAATTTCGGCATCTGGCCGGGGCAGGACCTGCTTGTCAAGGATCTCGCCGCCATGGTCCGCGAGGTGCGGGAGAAATATCCCGGCAAGCCCGTCTATCTCATCGGCGAGAGCATGGGCGGCGCCGTGGTGATGACCGCCGTCACTACGGACGGTTTTCCGGACGTCGATGGCGTGATCCTCTCGGCCCCCGCGGTCTGGGGCTGGAAATCGCTCAATCTTTTCTACAAGGCCGTGCTCTGGACGGCGGCGCATACCTTTCCCGATACGACGCTGACGGGCAGGGGCATGGGCATTCAGGCCTCCGATAATATCTCGATGCTGCAGAATCTTGGCGCCGATCCGCTGTTCATCAAGGAAACCCGCATCGATTCCCTCTATGGTCTTGTCTCGATCATGGATGCGGCCTATGACGTGGCGGAGGAGATTACCCCGCCCGTGCTGTTGCTCTATGGCGCGAATGACCAGTTGGTGCCGAAGGAACCGGTCGAGGAAATCGCGGCTCGCCTGCCGGGCGGCACGGATATCGTCTTCTATGAGGACGGCTGGCACATGCTGATGCGCGATCTGCAGGGCCCCGTCGTCTGGAAGGACATCGCCGACTGGATCTTCTCCCGCGAGATCCCGTCGGGCAAGAAAATCGCCGAACTGCCGATCTTCAAGGGCGAAGATTAAGGTAACTCAATAAATTACAGATTGCGCATACCACCGCATTGCGATAGTAAGTGACCCTCTATCTCAATCCTGTCAGGTGTTTTTATGCGTTTTATTCTTTCCGTTTTTGCCGTCCTCATTCTCGCTGGCTGCACGGCGACCGGTCCCACCTTTTCCGAGCAAAGCTCCGTCACGCCGGACCTGAAGCCCGAACCCGGCAAGGCGCTCGTTTATGTGTATCGATTGGATCAATTCCGGGGATCCGGTGTAACCTCACCATTCTTGGATAACGGACAACAGGTCGGAATATTAAATCGAGGCGGATATATCACCTTTCAAACTGATCCGGGGTTGCATGAATTTCGGACAGACGTTATCGCAGTGGATGAACCGCTGACATTGGATGTCGTGGAAGGACAGACATACTATTTGAAAATTTTCACTCAGGGAGTGTGGCGCATGGTTTTCAATACAGTCCTTGTCCCGAAAGAAGAAGCTATTATCGACCTCAGGGAAATGCGGTATCAGGGGGGCAACTAGGACGGGGTCTCCGTCAGGCGCCGGATCAGCGGAACCAGTTCATCGAAGTGATCGATGATATGGTCGGGGCCGAGGTCGTGAACCGGGGTTTCCGTATAGCCATAGCTGACCGCGATGCAGGGGATCCCGGCGTTATGGGCGGCATTGATGTCGGTGGCGGAATCACCGATCATGAAGGCCGCATCGCCGCGATGTTCCATCTCCGACAGCGTTCCCGTGATATGTCCCGCGGCGGGCTTGCGCATCTTGAAGCTGTCGCCGCCGGTCACGGCCTTGAAATACTGGCTCATCTCCAGCTCATCGAGGAGCTTGCGCGCAAAGCCGACCGGCTTGTTCGTACAGACGGCAAGCGGCACATCTTCCGCCCGGAACGCCTCTAGCGCCTTCATCACGCCCGGATAGGGCAGGCTCGCATCGCTCAGGTGATCTTCATAGAAGAGGAAGAATTCCTGGGCGAGCGCCTCGAATTCGTTCCGTTCCAGCATTCCGCCGGTCGCTATCAGCCCTTTTTCGAGCAGCGCCCGCGCGCCCTGACCAACCATATGGCGGACATGATCGAGGTCGATCGTCTCCCGTCCCGCATGGCTCAGGCAGAAGTTGAGCGCCGAGAAGAGGTCCGGTGCGCTGTCCACCAGAGTGCCGTCGAGATCGAAAATTAGGCTAAAATTCTGCATTTTTGAAAAATCCGGTAACATTTTTTTATTTGTTTTTAGTCTATGGTTAAGTGTTATTAAAGCCGAAATCGTGAGTATATTTAAAGGCCGTATCGTAAAATGACCTCTATCGCCGCTGTTGTCCTCGCCGCCGGAGCCGGAACCCGCATGAAATCGGCCAAGCCGAAAGTCATGCATGAAATCGGCGGACGGCCCATGATTTCCCATCTTCTGGGCACCGTGGGGGCGCTTGATCCGTCAAAAGTCGTGGTGGTGACGTCGCCCGCCATGGACAGCGTGCAGGAAGAGGTCGCGCCCGCCGAGATTGCCATCCAGAAAGAGGCGCTCGGCACCGGCCATGCGGTCGCCGCCGCGCTTGACGCGCTTAAAGGGTTTGGCGGCGATGTGCTCATTCTCTATGGCGACACCCCGCTGATCGAGGCGGAAACCCTTGAAAAAATGATCGAGAAACGCCGCGCGAGCGACAAATGCGCCGTTGTCGTGCTGGGGTTCGAGCCGGATGATCCGCTGGAATACGGTCGTTTGGTCACCGATAAAGACGGGAATTTAACTGCCATCGTCGAATTCGCCGATGCGAGCGCCGAGGAACGCGCCGTTCGGCTCTGTAATTCGGGGGTCATGGCCATCAATGGTGAACATCTAGAAGCCCTCATCACGGCGGTCGACAACAAGAATGCCAAGGGCGAATATTACCTCACCGATATTGTCGAGATCGCGATTCAAAAAGGTCTTACCTGCGCCTATGTGAAGGGCGAGGAGGAGGAGCTTCTCGGCGTCAACAACCGCGTCCAGCTTGCCGAGGCCGAAGCCATCGCGCAAAGACGCTGGCGCTTGGCGGCAATGACAGCGGGGGCGACGCTGATCGACCCGGAGACCGTCTGGTTCAGCCATGATACGAAATTGGGGCGGGATGTGGTGGTCGAGCCCGGCGTCTTCTTCGGTCCCAAGGTGACGGTAGGTGACAATGTCCGCATCAAGGCCTACAGCCATCTGGAAGGCACGACCATTGGCGAGAAGGCACAAATCGGCCCCTTCGCAAGGCTGCGCCCCGGCGCGGAAGTGGCGGACAGGGTCAAGATCGGCAATTTCGTCGAGATCAAGAAATCAACGCTGGAGACCGGCGCGAAAGTCAGCCATCTCTCCTACATCGGCGATGCGCGCGTCGGGGCCGAGGCCAATATCGGCGCGGGCACCATTACCTGTAACTATGACGGCTATGACAAGTTCAAGACCGACATCGGGGCCGGGGCCTTTATCGGCTCCAACACCGCGCTGGTCGCACCGGTCAAGATCGGCGATGGCGCGATTGTCGGCGCGGGCAGCACCATCTCGAAAAATGTCGAGGCCGACGCCCTCGGGATCGAACGGGCAGAGGAAAAGCAGAAATCCGGCTGGGCGAAGCGCTTTCGTGACTTGAAGAAAAAAGTCAAAAAATAACGCCAAACTATTGTTTTTATTATAAGGTACGCAAAATATGTGTGGAATTATCGGGGTTCTCGGCAAGAAAGACGTTGTGCCGTCACTGATTGGCGGATTGAAGCGTCTGGAATATCGCGGCTATGACAGCGCCGGGATCGCGACGCTGACCGCGGACGGGATCGACCGCCGCCGCGCCGAAGGCAAGCTCGAAAATCTTGAAAAGGTGCTTAAGGGCAATGGCCTTCAGGGCCTCGCCGGGATCGGCCACACGCGCTGGGCCACCCATGGCGTGCCGAACGAAGTCAATGCCCATCCACATATGACGAAGCAGATCGCGCTCGTTCATAACGGGATTATCGAGAATTACCGCGAGCTTGCCGACGAGCTGACGGCCAAGGGCTATGTGTTCGAATCCGAGACCGATACGGAAATCGCGGCGCAGCTGATCACCAGCTATATCGACGAGGGCAAAACGCCGGAAGAGGCGATGGCCGCCGCGCTTAAAAAACTGCATGGCGCTTTCTCCCTCGCGGTGATTTTCAAGAACCATAACAACCTGATGATAGGCGCCCGCCGCGGTGCGCCGCTCGCGGTCGGCTGGGGCGACGGCGAGATGTTCCTGGGCTCCGACGCGCTCGCGCTCGCGCCGCTGACGTTACGCATCTCCTATCTGGAGGAAGACGACTGGGCCGTGCTCACCCGCGACGGCGCCACGTTTTATGACAAGACCGGCGCTAAGGTCGAACGACCGATCAAGCAGACGCAGCTCTCCGGCGCGATGATCGGCAAGGGCAACCACCGCCATTTCATGATGAAGGAAATCGCCGAGCAGCCCGCGGTCATGGGCGAGACGCTGAACGCCTTCTTCAACCCCAAAAGCCGCACCATCACGCTGCCCGACCTGCCGTTTGACTGGAACGATCTGCCGAAAATGACCATCGTCGCCTGCGGCACGTCCTACTACGCGGGCATGATCGCCAAATACTGGTTCGAGGGGATCGCCGATCTCAATGTTGAGGTCGATATCGCCTCGGAATTCCGCTACCGGCAGATGCCGCTTAAAAAAGGCGGGCTGGCGCTCTTTATCTCGCAGTCCGGCGAGACGGCGGATACGCTCGCGGCGCTCAAATATGCAAAGGCGAACGGCCAGCATATCGCCTCCATTGTCAATGTGGAGGAAAGCTCCATGGGCCGGGAATCGGATTTCGTCTTCCATACCCAGGCCGGACCGGAAATCGGCGTCGCCTCAACGAAAGCCTTTACCTGCCAGCTGGTGACGCTCGCCTGTATTGCCATCGATGCGGGCGTCAAGCGCGGCACCATCGACCATGAGGAAGAGGCGCGGCTCTGCAAGGCGCTCGCGGAGGTTCCGGCGCGGGCGGCGGAAATCCTCGATGGGGACGAGAATATCAAGACACTTGCCGAGGAAATATTCGAGGCGCGCGACGTGCTTTATATCGGTCGCGGCACAGGGTATCCCATCGCCCTCGAAGGGGCGCTGAAGCTGAAGGAAATCTCCTATATCCATGCGGAGGGCTATGCGGCGGGGGAGCTCAAGCATGGGCCCATTGCGCTCATTGACGAGCTGGTGCCGGTCATCGTGGTGGCCCCGTCTGATCCCTATTTTGAGAAAACGGCCTCCAACATGCAGGAGGTGATGGCCCGGAATGCACGGGTGATTTTCCTCTCCGATGCGGAAGGGATCAAGCAGCTTGGCGGGCGGGCCCTGGGCTCGATCGAGCTGCCGACGGTGGATCCGTTCGTCGCTCCGATCCTCTATGCGATCCCGGTGCAGATCCTCGCCTATCACGTCGCCGTCCTGAAAGGCACCGACGTCGATCAGCCCCGCAACCTCGCCAAATCCGTCACGGTGGAGTAGGGGGCTAGTCTTTTTCGGAAAATAATTTGGTGGGGGAGTTTTGCTCTTTCAGCAATTCGACAATTTTTCCTAATCGTTCATTTATGGAAATAAATGTTGTCAGAACTCCTATCACAATTATGTAACCCAAAAATACCGACAAAACAATAAGAGCTAACTTCGTCTGGTCTACTTGGGTTTGAGAAGCCTGTTGCCAAAATATAAACAAACCAACAATCACAACAATATGAAGAATATTAAGAAGAACCCCAAATACATTCGATATCCAAGTATTCATATTTTTCCTCAATCTGTGCTTAAAGACACTAGAAATCCTACAATTAGAAGATTTTTTTGTCCATGTTTAAAATCTTAATAAGTTGTATACACATTCGCAAATGAGTGGGGAAAAAGTCTACCTATCAACAGGTGGGAGTGGGCGTTGAGACATCCGTTGATGCGGAACTAGGCTCTCCTATCCGCTACAAGTTTGTCGTAAACCCAAGGCATCCGAATAATGCACCCCCCAACGCAAATAGCCGCTTACAGCAGCCTATCAGGCTTTTTTCCTGGCCCGCTTCGGCTTGTCTTCGTTCGCTTCCTTGGCCGGAGGCCAGTCAGTGATCCCTTTCACCGGGACATGCGCGCTGTCCTTGAAAAGGTTAAAATGGCTGAGCTCTTTGAAGATGGATTCGCGTTGTTTCTCGGTAAGCTCAACATTCGCTGTCTTTGTCATGTCTTCCTCGTAATCAAACGCTCTCCGGTGATAAATACACCAATTTGTATTTTAGAAACATAAAAAATCAGGATTTCCTTAAATCAGGAAATTTCCGATATGTTATTTATGCCTCACCAGAACCCTCCTGATATGGGTAAAAATCCCTGAATTTCAATGGTTTTGGGGCCTCATTCCGCCGCGACGCGGGCGGGGTTGAGTTCGTTTTCCTCAATCTCGCTGATATAGTCGCGGGTGAGCGGCAGGTCGGTGAGGCGCTTCGCAAGCTGGATCTGGAACACGACAAGGCCGCTGTTGCGGAAGGAGACTTCGCTGGCGGCGAGATAGAATTCCCACATCCGGCAGAACCGGTCATCATAGATTTCGCGCACGGTCTCCAGCTTCGCCATGAACCGCTTGCGCCAGTCGCGCAATGTTTCCGCATAATGCACACGCAGGATCTCGATATCCGTGACGTAAAGCCCGGCCTTCTCGATCGCCGGGGTGACCTCCGAGAGCGGCGGGATATAGCCGCCGGGGAAGATGTATTTCTGTATCCACGGATTGGTCGGCGAGGGGCGGTCGGCGGTGCCGATGGTATGGATCAAGGCGACACCGTCATCGCTCAGGATCGATTTCACCTTCTTGAAATACTGCTTGTAATGGGGCACGCCCACATGCTCGAACATGCCGACGGAGACGATCCGGTCGAATGTCTCGGTGACATCGCGATAATCGGTGAGGCGGTAGTCGACCTTGTTCACGAGGCCCATCTGTTTGGCCTTCTCGCTGGCATAGCCAAGCTGGTTCTTCGAGAGGGTGACGCCGGTGACCTTCACATCCGCATTCTCGGCGAGGAAGCGGGCCATGCCGCCCCAGCCGCAGCCGATATCCAGCACTTTCTGCCCCGGTTTCAGGGCGAGCTTGGCGGCGATATGCGCCATCTTCTGCACCTGCGCCTGTTCCAGGCTGTCATTCGGCGTCTTGTAATAGGCGCAGGAATATTGCCGGTTCTCATCAAGGAACAGGTCATAGAAGTCATCGCTCAGGTCATAATGATGGGCGACATTCTTGAGCGAGCGGCTTTTCGGGTTGAACTGGTTGAAAAACCAGTAGAAGCGATAGACGAAATCGCCGAGATCAACGAACAGGTTGCGCTTTCCCCAGCCGATATTGCGGGTGAAGAGGTCCAGCAGATCGTAGATATTGCCGTCCTCCAGCGTGAGCTCCCCGTCCATATAGGCTTCGCCGAGATACAGCTTGGGGAAGAGGGCAAGCTTGCGGGTCACGGCTTTCGTATGCAGGCGCATTTTGACGACCGGGCCGGGAGTGCCGCTGTCGAAGAGGATTTCCCGGCCATCCGGATCAATCACCGTGAGCTTGCCCTGCCTGATGAGGCGTTTGAGGATTTGAGATAAAGCGATCATATCAACTCCCGTTATGTCCGGCCGGAGACCAAGCTGATAGTATAACGCTTCTGCGGCGTAAACGTTCCCTTGCAACTGAAATTTACATTGTTGAAGAGAGCCCAGCTTGTCTTCCTGCGGCAACGCGCGATACCCGGGCCCGGACTGTCTGTGATAAGGGCCCGTAAATACGCATTGCCAGATCAACAGTTTCAAACAGATTTATCCAATTCTGAAACCTTGCAACGCGGAAATCAAGCCTATTTTTTATTACAAGGACCAAGTAAAGCCGATGTTTTCTACTTCCCGTGCCTTGAGATAAGGCTGTTTTATCTCAAAAGGGACATGGCGCCGATGATGAAGCGGATATCGCCCGCCTCATCGACGAGCGGGCAGTCGACTGTCTCAAATGACAGATACTTTTTGCCGAAGACATCGGCAACGCCCGAGCAGCGCCGCGCCGTCCGCCCGGCGACCAGCGTATCGAGATAGTCGGAGAGCAGCCGGATTTCCGGCAATGGATCCTGCGGTGTGATCTCATGACCACGCAGGGACGTGCCGACGATATCCACCACCGTCTCGCCGTTCAGGCGGTTACGATAACGTCCCGGTCCCAGTACCTCGACCAGATAGAGGGAGGGCGCCAGCTTCCAGTGGCGGGAAATATCGAAATCAGCCCGGAGCGGAAGATCGGGTTGAAACTCCGCCCACCAGCGATAGAGTGCGCGGACGGTGTCGGTCTTGAAGTCATCCGCGGAGGTCACGCTCTCCCGCACGACTTTCCGGAAATTGTCCGAGCGTTTCTGTTCTTCGACTTTGCGCATATAAATCAGGTTTGTACTCATTCAGGGGGTGAGCGCCTTGCGATGGGCCGTGAAATTCTGGGCCTCGATGAAGACGCGTTTTACATTGGGGAACTGCTGCTTGATCCGGGTCTCGAAATCACTGATCGCGGCTTCGACCTCGATAGAATCGAGGGCATCGGAAAAATCGAGACTCACATTCACCAGAATATCCGTCGGCCCCAAATGCATGGTCAGCAATTCGTTCAGGCTGACAATGCGACTGTCATTGCCGATGATCTGCTCGATCCCCTCGACGACCTGCTTACCCGCACTCTCGCCGATCAGCAGGCCCTTGCATTCGATGGCGAGCAGGACCGCAACGGCGGCGAGGATCGCTGCAATCACAACCGAGGCGACGCCATCCAGTTCCGGTATCCCGAGATGCTGGGCGAGAAAGATACCGACAAGCGCGGTAACCAGGCCGAGCATGGCCGCTGTATCCTCGAACAGGATGGTGAAGATCGTCGGGTCCTTGCTGTGCCGGACTTCCTGCCACAGGCTGCGTTTGCCGCGGATGCGGTTAAATTCGAGATAGGCAACAGTCCAGGCCCAGCCCTCGAAAATAATGGCGAGGCCGAGCACGACATAGTTCCAGGTCGGATCGGTGATCACCTCGGGATGGCGAATATGCTTGATCCCCTCATAGAGGGAAATGCCGGCGCCAAGCGCGAAGATCAGGATGGCGACGACAAAGGCCCAGAAATACAGCTCCATCCCGTAGCCGAAGGGATGCTGCCTGTCCGGCTTCTTCGCCGCCTTCTTGAGGCCGTGCAGCATCAGGATCTGGTTTCCCGTATCGACCAGCGAATGCACGCCCTCGCTCAGCATCGCCGAACTGCCAGTAAAAAAGGCCGCCGTGAATTTCGACACCGCGATGAGCGAATTGCCGATAAGCGCCGCATATATGACTTTTTTCGATCCGGCTGCCACAAATCCCCCGCACGCTTCCGACGTATTCTGATGATATTACAAGGACTAATGGCGTCGAAGATACGGGGCCTTGAGACGAGTTTCAACCTGACTCTTATGATGCGTGCAAAAAAGCTTGAGGATGGAACATTGACTCATACATAAACAGGCATAAACTCCGCTTTCTCTCAAAGGCCCGGAAATCCGGGCGACACCCAAGGGAAGGCCAACCAAAGGAGCCGTTATGCTGGACAAAAACACCAACCCCCTCAATCTGAAGGACCCCGATCTGCTGAGAATGCAGGGACTTGTGGCCGGCAGCTGGTGCGACGCGGATGGCGGCGGAAAAATCGAGGTGACCAACCCGGCAACCGGAGAGGTGATCGGCACGGTGCCGGAGATGGGCGCCGCCGAGACCCGCCGCGCGATCGAGGCGGCGAAGGACGCCATGCCCGGCTGGGCCGGCAAGACCGCGAAGGAGCGGGCGAATATCCTGCGCAAATGGCATGATCTGATGCTGGAGGCAACAGACGACCTCGCCAAGATCATGACTGTCGAGATGGGCAAGCCGCTGGCCGAGGCAAAAGGGGAGGTGGCCTACGCCGCGTCCTTCATCGAATGGTTCGCCGAAGAGGGCAAGCGCATCTATGGCGACACCATCCCCGAACATCAGAGCGACAAGCGCATCGTCGTCATCAAGCAGCCGATCGGCGTCACGGTGGCGATTACACCCTGGAACTTCCCGATTGCCATGATCACGCGAAAGGCGGCCCCGGCGCTCGCGGCGGGGTGTCCGATGGTGATCAAGCCCGCGGAACTCACACCCTATTCCGCCTTCGCCATGGCGGTGCTGGCAGAACGGGCGGGTATCCCGGCGGGTATCCTCAGTGTCGTGACCGGGGAAGCAAAGGATATTGGCGGCGAGATGACCTCCAACCCCACTGTGGCCAAACTGACCTTCACCGGCTCGACCCGGGTCGGCAAGCTGCTGATGGAACAATGCGCGGGCACAGTCAAGAAAACCTCCATGGAACTTGGCGGTAATGCGCCGTTCATCGTCTTCGATGACGCCAATCTTGATGAGGCGGTAGAAGCGGCGATGGCGTCTAAATATCGCAATGCCGGCCAGACCTGCGTCTGCGCCAACCGCATCTATGTGCAGGATGGCATCCATGATGCCTTTATCAAGAAGCTGACGGAAAAGGCAAGGGACCTGAAAGTCGGTAACGGCCTGGAAGACGGCGTCGCGCAAGGCCCGCTGATTAACGAGGCAGCAATCGAGAAGGTCGAGGATCATATCAAGGATGCGCTCGGGAAGGGCGCGAAGCTGGAAGTTGGCGGTCAGCGTCACTCCCTCGGCCAGACATTTTTTGAACCCACGGTCCTCACCGGCATGACACAGGAAATGAAGGTCGCGAAGGAGGAAACCTTCGGTCCCGTGGCAGCGGTATTCAAATTCACCGATGAGGCCGATGTCATCCGAATGGCGAATGATACGGAATTTGGTCTCGCCGCCTATCTCTGCGCTCGCGATATCGGTCGCATCTGGCGCGTCGGCGAGGGGCTGGAATATGGCATTGTCGGCATCAACACCGGCATTATCTCGACCGAAATGGCGCCCTTTGGCGGTGTCAAGCAATCCGGCATCGGCCGCGAAGGCTCGAAATACGGTATTGAAGACTATCTGGAGATCAAATACATGTGTATCGGCGGCATCGACAGCTGATCGCCATTACATAAAACGGGGCCGCGCAAACCCGATGCCGTGACCGGCGTCTGATATAGGAAGTAGTAAAGTGGAATTTGATTACGATCTGTTTGTCATTGGCGCCGGCTCCGGGGGTGTCCGTGCGTCCCGCATTTCTTCAAGCCTGGGCGCGAAAGTCGCCATCGCCGAGGAATTCCGCGTCGGCGGCACCTGCGTCATCCGTGGCTGCGTGCCGAAAAAGCTGCTGGTCTACGCCAGTCATTTCTCGGAGGATTTCGAGGATGCCGCCGCCTATGGCTGGACCGTTGGCGAGACAAGTCATTCCTGGGAAACGCTGATCCAAAACAAGGATAAGGAAATTGACCGGCTGAACCGTATCTATCACGGCATCCTCGATAACAACAACGTGACGCTCTTCGAGGCACGGGCGACCATTGTCGACAAGAACACGGTCCGCGTCGGTGATAAAACGGTGACCGCAAAATACATCCTGATCGCCACCGGCGGATGGCCGGTCATGCCCGACGTTCCCGGCATCGAACATGCCATTTCATCGAATGAGGCGTTGCATCTCGAAGAATTTCCCAAACGGATAATTGTCGTTGGTGGCGGCTATATCGCCGTCGAGTTCGCTGGAATTTTCAACGGCCTTGGCGCCGAAGTGACGCAGCTTTACCGTAGCACGCAAATATTGCGCGGTTTCGATTCTGATGTGCAGAATTTCCTGGCCGATGAGATCCAGAAAAAGGGCATCAATCTACGCACCCATTCAAATCCGGCAAAAATCGAGAAGACTGACAGCGGCCTGAAAGTCACGCTGGAAGATGGTGATGTGATTGAGACCGACGCGATCATGTATGCGACGGGGCGCAAACCCAACACGGATAACCTCGGACTTGAAAATGTCGGTGTCGAGCTCAAGGAAAATGGCGCCGTGAAGGTTTCACCAGGCTCGCAGACCAACGTCGATAATATCTATGCGGTTGGCGATGTTACCGACCGCCTTTCGTTGACCCCGGTTGCCATTCATGAGGGCATGGCTTTCGCCGAGACTGTGTTCGGTAACCGTCCGAGCGCGGCGGATCACGAAAATGTCCCTTCCGCCGTCTTTTCACAGCCGCAGGTCGGCACCGTCGGTCTGACAGAGGCTGAGGCGCGGGAGAAATTCGGTGAGGTGGATATCTATAAGTCGGAATTCCGTCCAATGAAAATGACCTTGACCGGCGGAACAGAAAAGGCGTTCGTCAAGCTGATCGTTGATCAGAAGACAGATATTGTCGTCGGCGTGCATATTGTCGGCGGTGACGCGGCGGAAATTATCCAGTCCGTCGGCATCGCCCTCAAATGTAAGGCGACCAAGACACAGTTTGACGCGACGGTCGGTGTTCATCCCTCGCTCGCCGAGGAAATCGTCACCATGCGGGAGAAGTTCGTCGCGGCGTGATTTGCCCGGATTTATACCGTATACATATGATTTAAGCCTGTTTTTTGGTCATTTATCCGCTAAATGGCCGGTTATGGATTGCGAAAACGGCAAAAGGCTGTAGATAATAGCGTTAATGAAGCGAAACTAAATTTGAGGAATATCGAGATGACCAAATCCTGGACCCCTGACAGCTGGAGACAAAAAAATGCCCGCCAGCTGCCAACCTATCCGGATCTCGACGCGCTTGGCGCGGTGGAAAGTGAACTGAAATCCTTTCCGCCCCTCGTATTTGCAGGTGAGGCGAGAAGCCTTAAGAAAAAACTCGCCGATGTGGCGGAAGGCCGAGCCTTCCTGCTGCAGGGCGGTGACTGCGCCGAGAGTTTCGCGGAATTCCATCCGGACAATATCCGCGATACCTTCAAGGTGCTGTTGCAGATGGCGGTGGTCCTCACCTTCGGTGCCAACTGCCCGGTGGTCAAGGTGGGCCGTCTCGCCGGTCAGTTCGCGAAACCACGTTCCAGCGATACGGAAACCCAGGACGGCGTTGAACTGCCGAGCTACCGTGGCGATATCATCAACGGCTTCGACTTCAACGAGGACGCCCGCATACCCGATCCGGCGCGGATGCTGAAAGGCTATTCACAGGCGGCCTCGACCCTCAACCTGCTGCGCGCCTTCGCGCAAGGCGGTTATGCCGATCTGCATCAGGTCCATAGCTGGAACATGGGCTTCGTCGCCAGCGGCGATCAGGGGGAACGCTACCGTGAGATGGCCGACCGCATTCATGACGCGCTTGCCTTCATGGAGGCCTGCGGCGTGACCTCTAATAACACCCCCGAAATGGGGCGGACGGATTTTTACACCTCACATGAGGCGCTGCTGTTGCCGTATGAGCAGAGCCTGACCCGCGTCGACAGTACATCGGGCGATTACTACGATACCTCGGCCCATATGCTGTGGATCGGCGACCGCACCCGCGATCCTGACGAAGCGCATGTGGAATTCCTGAGCGGCGTTGCCAACCCGATCGGCGTCAAGGCCGGTCCGACGCAGACCGCAGATGGTTTGCTCAGGCTGATTGATACGCTCAACCCGAAGAATGAGGCGGGCCGGATGACGGTCATCTGCCGCTTTGGCGCGGACAATGTGGAGAAACATCTGCCCGAGCTGATCCGCAAAGTTGAGCGCGAGGGACGGAAGGTTGTCTGGTCCTGCGATCCAATGCATGGCAATACGATCAAATCGGCGACCGGTTACAAAACCCGCCCGGTCGATCGCATTCTGGAAGAAGTGCGCCAGTTCTTCGATGTGCACCAGGCGGAAGGCACCTATGCCGGTGGCGTCCATTTCGAGATGACGGGGCAGAATGTCACCGAATGCATCGGCGGCGCGTTCGAAGTCACCGAGGAGGGCCTCAGCGACCGCTATCACACGGCCTGCGATCCGCGCCTCAATGCCAATCAGGCGCTGGAGCTGGCGTTCCTGATTTCCGAAATGATCAAGAAGGAAAGGGGCAACGGCGCCGCTATCGCAGCAGCCTCGTAACCTGACAGGGACATGACCAGCCAGACGCCAGTTGACAAGCGGGAGACGGTGGATCGCGCCATCGCCGACCATACGGACCAGTATTTTAACAAGACCAAGCGCGTTATCGGGCATTTTGGCGATAAGACGGTCACTTATGCCGTCTTCATGCGGCGCCCGGTCATCTTCTGTCCGCGCCTGATGCTGGACTGGCTGAACGGCATGGCGCAAATGCGCGGCCACAGCTTCCAGATCGAGCCCTGCTTCGAGGAAGGGGACTGGGTCGGCGCCGGCGAGCCACTTGTCTATATCACCGGCAGTTTCCACAACCTTGTCGATCTGGAGACGCTTTACCTGCAGAAGCTGGGCTCCGCCTGTGTCGCGGCCTATAACGCCTATGCCATGTGCTCCCACATGCCGGAGACATATTTCCTGGCTATGGACGCCCGTCATTGCGCCGGGTCGGAGATGGCGGAACTGATGGCCTATGCCGCCTCCGTCGGCAGCCGCGCCGTGGTCCGGGAACTGGGAGCGCTTGGCTTCATCGGCAATGCCAATAACGCGACCGCGCATTATTTCGGTAACGAATTTGGCATGGGCACCATGCCCCACGCCCTGATCGGCTATGCGGGCAGCACCGTGCGGGCAGCGGAAATGTTCCATGAGAGCTTTCCGGACGATCCGCTCACCGTCCTTGTCGATTACTACGGCAAGGAAATTACCGACGCGCTGGCCACCTGCCGCCGTTTTCCCGACATGGCGGCAGCGGGGCGCGTGTCCGTCCGCATCGATACCCATGGCGGCCGCTTTATCGAGGGGCTGGATCCCGCCACCTCCTATGCGGTGCTGGAACGGCACATGCCGCGCGGCATCCGCCAGTACCGCTCCGAACAGGAGCTGAAATGGCTGGTCGGGACCGGAGTCTCGGCGGCGGCCATCTATTTGATGCGCGAACAGCTGGATGAAGCAGGTTTCGACAAGGTGAAGATTGTCGCCTCCTCGGGCTTCTCGCCGGAGAAATGCCGGACCATGGGCAACATGAAGGCCCCCATCGATGTGATCGGCACGGGGTCCTTCCTGCCGGAGATCTGGCCGGAGACCTATGCAACGGCGGATATCATCTCTTACGACGGCACACCGGCCGTCAAACTCGGTCGCGAGTTCCTGCTGCGCAAAGAAAAACCCTGACCTTCCTTATCAGGACAGAAAATGTCGCTTTCTGATTGGCACAAAGCGCCAAATGTGATCAAAGCGGGCTTTACGCGATTCCTTTTGTAGCGGACGAAGTGCGATGTATGCTGCGGTGAGAAATTCATGGCCCCTGTTGCTGGGCCTGGGCCTGCTGATGGTCGGCAACGGCCTGCAGATCAGCCTTGTCGGCATCCGGGCGACGCTGGAAGGATTTCCCGCGGCGGTCACCGGTTTTGTCATGTCCGGATACTATCTCGGATTCCTGGTCGGCTCCATCATCACACCGATGATTCTGGCGAATGTTGGCCATGTGCGCGTGTTCGCGGCACTGGCCTCGCTCGCCTCCTCGGCGGCGCTGATCTATGTCGTCTTCGTCGATCCCATCGTCTGGGGTTTCATGCGGCTGCTGACAGGCTTCGCCTTCGCCGGTCTCTATATCGTCTGTGAAAGCTGGCTCAATGACGCGGCGACGAACAAGACGCGCGGACAGCTTCTCTCTGTCTATATGATCATCATGATGGGCGGCATGGCGGGCGGACAGCTGTTCCTCAACCTCGCCGATCCGGGCGGATATACGCTCTTTATCTTTATCTCCGTGCTGATTTCCGTCGCGCTGATCCCGATGGCGCTGACCGCGAATGCGGCACCGAATTTCACGGCGAGCGCCCGGCTCAAGCTCAAGGAACTCTACAAGATTTCCCCGCTGGGCATCGTCGGCATGTTTGCGCAAGGGGTGACCGGCGGCGCGTTCTACGGCCTGGCGGCAGTGTATGGCGATAATATCGGCCTGTCCGTCGCCCAGATTTCGAGCTTCATCAGTGTGATGATCATGGGCGGGGTGATCCTGCAATGGCCGGTCGGGCGGCTGTCGGACCGGTTTGACCGACGCATGATCCTGATGGTGACGACCATGCTGAGCGGGGCGGCGGCCATTCTCGCGCTCTACGCCGGGGAGACCGGGAGCTTCCTGCTGTTCCTGCTGAGCGTCGGGCTGTTCGGCGGATTTTCGGTGCCGCTTTATTCGCTCTGTATTGCCCATACGAACGATCATATCGAGGTCGATAAAATGGTGGCGGCGAGTAGCGGTCTGATCCTCGTCAACGGCTGCGGCGCGATTTTCGGCCCGATCATCGTCGGTCCGCTGATGTCCCTGATGGGAAGCTATGTTTTCTTCGGCTGGCTGGCGATCGGGCATATTGCCATTGGCCTCTTTGCCATCTATCGGATGTATAAATCCCCGGCCATGCCGATGGATGAGCAGGGGGCCTTTGTCGCCATGCCGGTCCGCGCCGGTGCCGCCGTCGCCACCCTCAACCCGGAAACCGAAGAATGGATCAATGACGAGCCGCCTGCCTATAGCGAAGGCGAGGAGGGCGAGAATGAACCCGCCGAAGAGGACCCGGACGCCACCGGCCTTCAGGATTGCGGTCCGTCGCTGGGGTCGAATAACCCCTGATTTTCGAAATTTTTGAAAGATTTCAGTCCAAAAGCCGATCTGGCGATTGCGGCGCGCGTCAAGGCGGGTTAGAAATTCTTCATGACAGACCAATTGAAAATTGCGCTGGCCCAGGCCAACCCAACACTCGGCAGCCTTGACGCCAATGTCGCACTCGCCCGTGCCTTCCGCGAGGAGGCGGAGGCGTTCGGGGCGGATATCGTCGTTTATCCGGAACTGTTCCTGAGCGGCTATCCGCCCGAGGATCTGGTCCGTAAACCTGCTTTTCAGCGTGCCACCCAGAAGGCGATGGAGGACTTGGCGGAGCTGACCCTCGACGGCGGGCCCGCCATGCTGATGAGCGCGCCGATGGTCGAGGAAGGGAAACTCTATAACGCGGTCTGCCTGCTGGAGGGGGGGAAGATCGCCGCCCGCCGCTTCAAGAACAAGCTGCCGAACTACGGCGTCTTCGATGAATACCGCATTTTCAAGGCCGGACCGCTGCCCGGGCCCATTCCGTTCAAGGGCGTCCGGCTCGGGGTCATGATCTGCGAGGATATGTGGTTCCCCGAGGTTGCCGAATGCCTAGCCGAGACAGGTGCGGAAATCCTGATCGTGCCGAACGGCAGTCCCTATGATCATATGAAATCGGACGAACGGCTCAACCACGCAGTCGAGCGGGTGACGGAAACCGGCCTGCCGCTGGTCTATGTCAACCAGATCGGCGGGCAGGACGAGCTTGTCTTCGACGGCGCGTCCTTCGTGCTGAACGCGGACCGTTCGCTGCCGGTGCAGATGACAAGCTGGAAGGAAAGCCTGCTGATCACCGACTGGCGGCGGGAGGGCGATGGCTGGGTCTGCGAGACGAGCGAGCTGGTCGATCCCGGCACGCCGATGGAGCGGATCTATCACGCCATGGTCCTCGGCCTGAAGGACTATGTGGAGAAGAACCGCTTTCCGGGCGTCGTCCTCGGCCTCTCGGGCGGGATCGACAGTGCCTTGAGTGCCGCCGTCGCCGTCGATGCGCTGGGACCGGAGCGGGTGCATTGCGTGATGATGCCCTCGAAATACACATCGCAGGAAAGCCTCGATGACGCGGCGGGCTGCGCCAGGATGCTCGGCACCCGGCTTGATACCATCTCCATCGCACCGGGGGTCGAGGCCATGGAGACGATGCTGGCCGATGTCTTCGCAGGAACCGAGGCGGATATCACCGAGGAGAATATCCAGTCGCGCCTGCGCGGCATGACGCTGATGGCGATTTCCAACAAGCTGGGACCGATGGTGCTGACCACCGGCAACAAGTCGGAAATGTCCGTTGGCTATGCGACGCTCTATGGCGATATGTGCGGCGGCTATTCGGTTCTGAAGGATGTCTACAAGGTGACCTGCTTCAAGCTCTCCGAATGGCGGAACACGCATTATTCGCCGATGTTCCGCGGCCCCGACGGCCCGGTCATGCCCGAGCGGGTGATCACCAAGCCGCCGTCGGCGGAGCTTCGGGAGGATCAGAAGGACGAGGACAGCCTGCCGCCTTATGAAATCCTCGACGGTATTCTTCACGGGCTGGTGGAGGAGGAGAAATCCCTCGCCGAGCTGGTGGCGGCGGGCTTTGACGCCCATACCATCGCCCGCATCCAGAACCTGCTCTATATCGCCGAATACAAACGCCGCCAGTCACCGCCCGGCGTCAAGATTTCGACCATGAGCTTCGGCCGCGACCGGCGCTACCCGATCACCAATGGATTCAGGGACAAAAGATGACCTCTGTTTACAGATTTGCCCCGAGTCCGACCGGATATCTGCATGTCGGCAATGCCCGGCTCGCCCTGATCAACTGGCTGTCCGCCAAAAAGGACGGTGGCGAGATGATCCTGCGCCTCGATGACACCGATCTTGAACGCTCGACCGAGGAATATGCGGACGCCATCCAGGAGGATCTGAAATGGCTCGGGCTGGAATGGTCGGACCTCAAGAAACAGTCGGACCGCACCGCCGCCTATACGAATGCGTTCGAGACCCTGAGACAGGCGGGACGGCTCTATCCCTGTTATGAGACCGGAGAAGAACTCGATTACAAACGAAAGCGCCAGCTCGCCCGCAAACAGCCGCCCATTTATGACCGGTCGGCCCTCAAGCTTACGAAAGACGAGGTTGCTGCCTTCGAGGCCGAGGGCAGAAAACCGCACTGGCGCTTCAAGCTGGATCAGGAGGTCATTCGCTGGGAGGATCTGGTGCGCGGCACCGTCGAGGTCGATGGCGCCAGCATGTCCGATCCCGTCCTGATCCGCTCGGACGGACGACCGCTCTATCACATGCCCTCCGTCGTCGATGATATCGATTTCGGCATTACCCATGTCCTCCGCGGGGAGGATCATGTCAGCAACACGGCGCTGCATATCCAGATTTTCACGGCATTGGGATCGGATATCCCGACCTTCGGCCATATCCCGCTGCTGATGGGCCCCGATGGCGGACCGCTCTCCAAGCGCGAAGGGAGCCAGAGCCTCCGCGAGATGCGCGAGAACGGGATCGAGGCCATGGCGCTCAACAGCCTGCTCGCGCGGCTCGGCACCTCCGACAATGTCGAGATTTGCCATGATCTGCAATCGGTCATCGACGGTTTCGATATCACCCACTTCAGCCGCGCCGCCGCCAAGTTCGATCCGGCGGAACTCGCCAATCTCAACGCCAAGCTCCTTCATGAGACAAGCTGGAGCAAGGTGCAGGAGCGGATTTCCCTGCATGGCGCGAACGAGGCGTTCTGGAACGCCGTGCGCGGCAACCTCTCGACTTTGCGGGACGCGGAACTCTGGTGGCGGGCAATCAAGGGACCGATGACCCCGGTGATCGAGGATGCGGATTTCCTGCATGCTGCGGCGGCGGAACTGCCCGCGGGCGAGATCACGGCCGAGACCTGGAAAGCCTGGACAACGGCGGTGAAGGAGAAGACCGGCGCCAAGGGCAAGGCGCTCTTCATGCCGCTCCGTCTCGCGCTGACCGGACAGCCGCACGGGCCGGAAATGAACAATCTGTTGCCCCTGATCGGCCGGGAAAATATACTCGCGCGCCTGAACGCCGCCACCGACTGAGTTTAAGGAAGAATTGTGACCCTGCATCTCTACAATACCGCCCATCGCAAGAAGGAAGAGTTCGTGCCCATGGAGCCGGGCAAGGTCGGGATGTATGTCTGCGGGCCGACGGTGTATGATCGTGCGCATATCGGCAATGCGCGCCCGGTGGTGATCTTCGATGTGCTCGCAAGGCTGCTCCGGCATTTGGGCTATGAGGTGACCTATGTCCGCAACATCACCGATGTCGAGGACAAGATCATCGACGCGGCGGCAAAGAACGGCGAAAGCATCGACGCGCTGACCAGCCGCACGACCCAGGCCTATCATGACGATATGGCGGCGCTGAATGCGCTGCCGCCGGACCTTGAACCCCGCGCGACCGAACATATCGACGGCATGATCAAGATGATCTCCAAACTCATCGAAAAGGGCCACGCCTATGAGGCGGAGGGTCATGTTCTCTTCGATGTCACCAGCATGGCCGATTACGGCAAGCTGTCGGGCCGCAACCGCGAAGAAATGATTGAGGGTGCCCGCGTAGAGATTGCCCCACATAAAAAGGATCCTGCCGATTTTGTCCTCTGGAAGCCGTCCACCGGCGAGATGCCGGGATGGGACAGCCCCTTCGGGCGTGGTCGTCCCGGCTGGCATATCGAATGCTCGGTCATGAGCGAGGCGACCCTCGGCATTACCTTTGATATCCATGGGGGTGGGCGTGATCTGATCTTCCCGCATCACGAAAACGAGGTCGCGCAAAGCTGCTGCGCCCATGACGGCGCGCCGTTCGCCAAATACTGGGTGCATAACGGCTTTCTTATGGTCGATGGCAAAAAAATGTCAAAATCGCTTGGTAATTTCCGCACTGTTAGAGGTGTGCTGGAAGAAGCGCCAGGTGAAGCTATTCGTCTGTATATGCTCAAAACCCCTTATCGAAAGCCCTTGAATTGGACTGACTACGGGTTAGAGCAAGCCAAAACTGAAATGAACAAGCTCTATATTGTTCTCAAAGATTTTGACGACGTTAAAACTGGGCCACTTGAGCCAAACCCCGAAGTTGTGTCGGCACTGTCTGATGATCTCGATACTTATGCTGCTTTTCTCAAGATACAGAATTTAGGCAAGCAGTTGCGGCGAGAAAAAAATAAAGCTGAGCAATCTCGACTAAAAGGACAACTAATCGCTAGCGGCCAGCTTATGGGTTTATTAAGTATGACTCCTAAAGAATGGTTTCAGGGTCGCGGCGATATTGTGGTGAGTGTTCCCAGAGAATTTACTGAAAAAAGCGGATCTAAAGCGGTTGGTGATTTTACGTTCTGGAATGAGAAAATTGAAGAACTAATTGCGGAACGCGATGAAGCAAAAAAGCAAAAGAACTACAAGCGGGCCGATGAAATTCGTGATGAGTTAAAAGCTGCAAACATTATCCTCGAAGACGGACCGGGCGGCACCACATGGAAGAGAATGTAATGGAACGGGAAAGACTTTATCTTTTTGACACAACGCTGCGCGATGGGGCGCAGACGCAGGGCGTGGATTTCAGTGTCGAGGATAAGACGACCATTGCGAAGGCGCTTGACGATCTCGGGATCGACTATGTGGAGGGCGGCTGGCCCGGGGCCAATCCCGGCGACACGGCCTTTTTCGCCAATCCGCCCGAGCTGCAACACGCAACCTTTACCGCCTTCGGCATGACCCGCCGTCCGGGGCGCAGTGTTTCCAACGATCCGGGGCTGAGTGCCATTCTCGATGCCAAGACGCCCGCCGTCTGCATCGTCGGCAAGAGCTGGGATTTCCATGTCGATGTCGCCCTCGGCATCACCATGGAGGAAAATCTGGAGCTGATCGCCGACAGCATCGCCGAGATCGTCCGGCAGGGACGGGAGGCGATGTATGACGCGGAACATTTCTTCGATGGCTATAAATCGAACCCGGAATTCGCGATTGCCTGCCTCAAGGCCGCCTATGGCGCGGGCGCCCGCTGGATGGTGCTCTGCGATACCAATGGCGGTACGCTGCCGGACGAGGTGGAACGCATCGTCACCGAGGTGATCGAGCATATCCCCGGCAGCCATCTCGGCATCCATACCCATAACGATACGGAAAATGCCGTCGCCAATACGCTGATGGCGGTGAAGGCCGGCGTGCGGCAGGTGCAGGGCACCCTCAATGGCCTTGGGGAGCGCTGTGGTAATGCCAATATCATCTCCCTCATCCCGTCGCTGATGCTGAAGGAGCCGTTCAAATCGACGATCGATACGGGCATCACGGAGGAAGGGCTGAAGAATGTCACCGCCATATCCAGATTGCTGGATGATATCCTCAATCGCTCCCCCAACCGGCATCAGGCCTATGTCGGCTCCGCCGCCTTCGCTCATAAGGGCGGGCTGCATGTCTCGGCGGTGGAGAAGGATCCGAAAACCTACGAACATGTGCCGCCGGAACTGGTCGGTAACAGACGGCATCTGCTGGTTTCCGATCAGGCGGGCCGGTCGAACATCCTCGCCCAGCTCCGGGATTTTGGTCTCGATATCGATCCGAAGGACCCGAAGGTCGACCGGATGCTGGAAGAGGTGAAGGAACGAGAGTTCGAAGGCTTTTCCTACGATGGCGCACTCGCCAGTTTCGAACTGATGGCCCGGCGTCGCCTCGGCCAGGTGCCGAAATATTTCGATGTCGAGAGCTTCCGCGTCTCCGTCGAACGCCGCCATAATGCCAAGGGCGAATTGCTCACCGTCTCCGATGCGGTGGTCAAGCTGATCATCGACGGGGAGCGGTTTTTGTCCGTCGGCGAGGGGAACGGCCCGGTCAACGCACTCGATAGCGCGCTTCGCAAGGATCTTGGCAAGTTTTCTGACTATATCGACGATCTGCGCCTCGTGGACTTCAAGGTGCGTATCCTCACTTCCGGCACCGAGGCGGTGACCCGCGTCCTGATCGAGAGCACGGACAAGACCAACAAGCGCTGGTTCACCGTCGGCGTATCGCCCAATATCGTCGATGCGTCTTTCGCGGCGCTGATCGACAGCATCACCTACAAGCTCTATCGCGCTGGCGCCCCGGCGGGCCGCAAGTAAGCGGCCGATGACGGACGCCGCCATGCCCGCCATCATCCTGGTCGAACCGCAGATGGGCGAGAATATCGGCGCGGCGGCCCGGGCGATGCTGAATTTCGGCCTCATCGACCTCCGCCTTGTGGCGCCCCGCGACGGCTGGCCCAACGATCGCGCCGTCGCCATGGCCTCGCGCGCGGATATCGTGCTCGATAACACCCGCGTCTATGCGACCACGGCGGACGCCATCGCCGATCTCAACCATGTCTATGCCACCACCGCCCGGCCGCGCGACGTGATCAAGAAGATCGCAACACCCCGGGCCGCAGCGGCGGAGCTTCGCGATCATACGGCCACCGGCACCGCAACCGGCATCCTGTTCGGCAAGGAAAGCGTCGGCCTCTCGAAGGAGGATGTGACCCTTGCGGACAGCATCATCTCGGTCCCGCTCAATCCCGATTTTTCCTCCATCAATCTCGCACAGGCCGTGCTGCTGGTCGCCTATGAATGGTTTCAGGCGGGCGACGAGACACCGCCCGTCCGCATCCTTAACGAGGAACGCCCCGCCAACAAGGCGGAGCTTGCCTATCTTTTCGCGCGGATCGAGACGGACCTCAATGCGCGGGGGTATTTCGATCCGATCATGCAGCGAAAACAGGTCATCCTGCAGAATATGCGCAATATGTTCCAGCGGCTCGGGCTGATGGAATCCGATGTGCGCGCCTTTCAGGGCATCATCAAGGGCCTGACCATGAAGGTAAAGGAAAACAGGGATGACGGCGATAAAGCATGACCGGGCGGAACTCGGCGACATCACGCTGCATTATGCGGAATGCGGGGCGGAGAATGACGAGCTGGTGCTCATGCTGCATGGCTTTCCGGAATTCTGGTACTGCTGGAAAGACCAGATTCCGAGGATTGGCGAGACATATCACGCGGTGGCGCCGGACATGCGCGGCTATAACCTCTCCGACAAGCCGGACGGCATCCGGGCCTATGGCATCAAGCATCTGATCGGCGACGTTCTGGCCCTGGCGGATCATTTCGGGACCGAAAAATTCTATCTCGTTGCCCATGACTGGGGCGCGGCCATCGCCTGGGCCGTCGCCATCGCCAATCCGGAGCGGGTGAAGGGCCTTGTCATCCTCAACGGGCCGCATCCCTTTCTTTTTGCCGAACTGCTCCGTCATCACGACGCGCAGATCGCGCACAGCCAGTATATCGCCCGCTTCCAGATCCCGGATGTCGAGACGGAACTGCTGGCAGAGGACTGCAAGCAGCTTTGGGACTGGACGTTCAGTGACCTCATCCCGACCGGCGAGATGACGGAGACGGACGAGTTTGCCTACAAGACCGCCTGGACGCAGCCCGGCGCGATGACGGCGATGCTGAATTACTACCGCGCGTCCCCATTGGTTCCGGCGACGGAGCAGACCAAGGGACAAAGTTTCGGCCTCGATCCCGAGGCATTCCGGGTGCAGGTGCCGACCCTCGTTGTCTGGGGAGAGGGGGATAAAATGCTGGTCCCGGAAAATCTCGACGGGCTGGAGAATTTCATCGATGATCTCACCATTGTCCGGCTGCCCGGAATCACCCATTGGGTCACGCATGAAGCCCCGGAACGGGTGAGTTACGAGATTCTCGGCTTTCTTGAGCGGCTAAACGGCAAAAAAGCGCCGGAAAAGGATTGACAACCGGCCCGCGAAACCTATTATGCGCGGCTTGTGCAAGCCTCGTCGGCATGCCTTTTTCCTGAAATCGAAAACTGGATCAAGTAAATGAGCAAACGCATTCAAGCGAAATACAAAATCGATCGCCGTATGGGCGAGAATCTCTGGGGCCGCCCGAAAAGCCCGGTGAACCGCCGCGAATACGGACCGGGCCAGCATGGCCAGGGCCGCCGCGGAAAAATCTCCGACTTCGGCATCCATCTCCGCGCCAAGCAGAAACTCAAAGGCTATTACGGCAGCATCACCGAGAAGGGCTTCCGCCGCCTGTATGAGGAAGCTGTCCGCCTGAAGGGCGACACATCGGAAAACCTCATCGGCCTGCTGGAACGGCGTCTGGACGCAGTTGTCTACCGCATGAAGTTCGTGCCAACCGTTTTCGCCGCGCGCCAGTTCGTCAACCACGGCCATGTGACCGTGAACGGCAGCAAGGTGAATATTGCCTCCTATCAGGTGAAACCGGGCGACGTTGTCGAGGTACGCCAGAAATCCAAGCAGATGGCCCTCGTTCTGGAAGCTTCCGAAAGCGCCGAACGCGACGTGCCGGAATATATCGAGGTTGACCACAAGGCGATGAAGGGCACCTTCAACGCGATCCCGAAACTCTCTGACGTGCCCTATCCGGTCGTCATGGAGCCGAACCTGATCGTCGAGTTCTACTCACGCTAATCAGAACCCATTCAGAAAAGCCGGAGCGCGACACCGCCTCCGGCTTTTTTTATGCGTTAAATCAGGAAATTAAAGGCCGCCGTCGCGCTTTTCGGCATCGATCGATTTTCTGACGCGGTGGTAATCATCGAGCCCGACCAGCAGGCATATCACCGCCAGCGGCAACAGCCCCCAGCCGACATGGCTCAGCCAGGGCTCATCAATGAAATGGATCAGGCCGATGGCGGCGGCGGTCAGTCCGATCGCCGTCCTGATATAGGACATCAGGGTGCGGCGGTTGGCCAGTTCCGTGCGATGCACCGCGAGCTTGAAAGTATCGACATTGCGCCGCTCGTTTTGAGTGTTTATCTCTTTCTTCGCCATGCCGCTATGATAGTAGGTTCAATCTTTTTCAGCAATATAGGCGCGGGGCATATACCGACACGCATCCTTGCCGTGTTCATGGGCGTCGAGGACAGCAAGGATATAGCTGTCCGCGAATAGAACGACAGTGATAGCCGGAACGGGTCAGGGGGCAGGAACGGAATCGGGCAAGATTTCCTGAACGAATGCTTCCTCTCCGTTCTTCACCCTGAACAATGCCACGGATTTCACCGGAATGCGGCTGCCGTTCTGATAGGAAATAGTGCCGGTGAGGCCCTTGTAATCCTGCAATGTGGACAGGGCTTTCTGAATTGCATCCGCGCCAAGCGAGCCTGCTTTCTCGGTTGCCTCTGCCATAAGCATGACCGCATCATATGCTAACGCGGAGAAGGCACTCGGTTCCTGATCAGGATATTTGGCAGCAAAGGCCTTGCGAAACGCAATCATTTCAGCGCTGGTATTGGCGGCGCTTACATCGGCATGGGTCGTGAAGAAGGAATTGTCTTCCGTCGGGAGCTTTTTCCAGTCTTCATCAATATCAAACCCGTCCCCGCTGGCAATGGGACCTGCGTAACCTGTCGCGCGCATCGCCGTGATTCCCTTGACCACTTCATCGGGCGCAGCCGCAAAATAGACAAGATCGGCGGCGGGTAGTTGTGCGATCACGTCCTTCAGGCTGTCCGCAGTATAGCCTTGGCTGAAAATGACTTTACCGCCCTTTTCCTTGAAGACCTCTTCAAAATACTTCCGGATCAGCTTGGTATAGGTCATATCGGTTTTATAAAGGACCGCCACAGTCCGGGCATTCAGGTCCGAAATCGCCCAGTCGGCGGCCACGGCGGCCTGCACGTTATCGCCATAGCAGGCAAGAAACAGATATGTCGGCACATCCGCTGGCAGCAAGGTGGAGGTGGCACCCGAGGTAATGAAAACCCGTTTATTCGCAGCGGCGACGCGCGCAGCTGCCAGGGCCGAATCTGTTCCGGTGACGCCAATAATTACCGGCATGTTTTCCGTAGTCTCGATCAGGTGCTGCATTCTTTTCGGAATAACATCAAGGTTGGTTTCACCATCGACGAGTACCAGATTGACGTCTCGTCCCAGAATACCGCCGCGCTCGTTTAGCGCATCGACCGCAAGGGCGGCCCCTTCCGAAGAAGGGACACCGAGCGAGCCCAGTGCGCCTGTCAGATTGTAGATTGCACCGATGTTCACAGTATCGGTCTTGTGATCCATCACGTTGCTACAAGCGGCCAGGGCAAAAAGAACAGCCATGAGGACATAATGTACGTAAGATCGAATTTTCATAACCATCCCTCATCCATATCCCAAACAAGTTCTTTAAGTTGATTTGAAATCAATTAATACAAGCATTTCAAAAATTTTCAACCTTCGGATTCAACAGTGAGAGCGTTTGTTCCTGGGCCCGCTCGATCATAGCACGGGGGCCGTGGATTTTCACCCGTCCTTCCGCCACCAGCTTGAGGGCGAGGGGGTAGATGCGGTGTTCCTGCTCGAGGATGCGGGCTGCCAGCTCGTCCGGCGTGTCCTTTTCGAGGATGGGCACGACGGCCTGCGCGATAATCGGCCCGTTATCCATCTCCGGGCGGACGAAATGCACGGTACAGCCGGTAAAGCGCGCGCCGGATTCGATCGCCCGCTCATGCACATGCAGCCCCTTGAAGGCGGGCAGCAGGGACGGGTGGATATTGAGGATGCGGTCCCGCCAGCGATTGACAAATTCCTCCGTCAGCAACCGCATGAACCCGGCAAGGCAGATCAGATCGATCTGCAAATCCTCAAGGTAGGCCGTGATCTCCGCCTCGAACGCCTCGCGCGTCTCAAAATCGCGATGGTCGATGGTGCGGGTCGGGATGCTGTTGTCGGCGGCGAATTTAAGGCCCGCCGCCTCGAGGTTATTGGACAGCACACAGGCGATCTCCGCCGGGAAGTCGGGCGTCTGGCAGGCCCGCACGAGCGATTGCATGTTCGTCCCGCGGGACGAGATAAAGACCGCTACTTTCAGCTTTGCCACGTTTCTTCCAGCTCCGAAATGACCACCTGTTCCTCGCCGTCCTCGCGCGCGGCAAGCTCCCCCAAGGGGTAGACCGTCTCGCCGGCGGCCTCAAGCATCGCCGTCGCCGCTGCCACATTCTTCACATCGACCACGACGACCATGCCGAGGCCGCAGTTAAAGGTCGTCGCCAGTTCGCGCGGCGCGATATTGCCCGTCTCCGCCAGCCATCTGAAAAGCGGCGGTAGCGGCCAGGCCCTGGCATCGATTTTTGCCGTGAGATTCTTCGGCAGAACCCGCGGGATGTTTTCGAACAGGCCACCCCCGGTAATATGGGAGAGGGCGAGGATATGCCCGGCGCGGATCGCCTCAAGGCAGCTTTTGACGTAAATCCGCGTCGGTGCGATCAGCGCATCGCCCAAACTGCGGGACGAATCGAACGGCGCCGGATCGGCATAGTCGAGATTGAAATCCGCGACCAGCCTGCGCACGAGGGAAAAGCCGTTGGAATGCAGACCGGAAGAGGTAAGACCGAGGAGGACATTGCCCGCCTTCAGGCTATCGGCCTTCAGCAGCTGATCCCGCTCCACCGCGCCCACGGTAAATCCGGCAAGGTCATAATCGCCCTTGGCATACATGCCGGGCATCTCCGCTGTTTCCCCGCCGATCAGCGCGCAGCCCGCCTGTTTGCAGCCCTCGGCGATCCCCGCAACGATATCCCGCGCCGCCGCGACATCGAGACCGCCGGTTGCGAAATAATCCAGGAAAAACAAGGGCTCGGCGCCCTGAACCACAAGGTCATTGACGCACATGGCCACCAGATCGATGCCGACCGTGTCATGACGGTTCATATCGATGGCGATTTTCAGCTTGGTGCCGACGCCATCGGTGGCGGAGACGAGCAGGGGGTCCTTGAACCCGGCGGCCTTCGGATCGAAGATAGCGCCGAAACCGCCCAAATCCGCGTCTGCGCCGGATCTCCGGGTGGCAGCGGCGAGGGGTTTGATGGCCTCGACCAGTGAGTTTCCGGCCACAATATCAACGCCTGCCTCTTTATAGCTGTAACTTTTTTTGGAGCTATCGGTCTTCATAAGTTATGCTGCACCCGAGTTTATGACTATGATCGGGCCAACATACTTTTTTTCCAGTGGTTTGCAATGACGGATACACAGCCAAAACCAATCTTTTCGCGCCTTTTCGCCACCCTTGTGCTGGCGATCGCTCTTGCCGGGACAGTCGCGCCCGCCGGGGCCGCGGATAATTTCTATGTCGTGCGGGATATTTCGGTGGACGAAACCGCGTCCTCGGCCGCCGCGGCGCGTACGGTTGCCGTCAGAAAAGGGCAGGAACGGGCGGTAAATGCGCTGTTCCGCCGTCTGGTGCCGATGCCGTATCACAGCAGCCTGCCGAAACTGGACGAATCCATGATCACGCCACTGGTCGCCTCGTTCCAGGTGGCGAACGAGCGGACCTCGGCGCAGCGCTATCTCGCCGACCTGACATTCGAGTTCAAGCGCGACGATGTGCGCAAGCTGCTCCGCAACAATATGCTGCCGTTCAGCGAATCTGTCGCCGATCCGATCCTGATTCTGCCGGTCTATCAGGAGGGTGAGCGCGCCTATCTCTGGGAATTTCCCAACCCTTGGCGCACGGTCTGGGTGGATATCGTCGATTACGGCCTGCGCCCGCAGGAGCCGGATAGTCTGCGCGATGACTGGGCGCAACCGATGATACAGCCTGTCCTCGTCCCGGCGGGCGACCTCACGGATATCAAGGCAATCAATGTGAGGGAGGCCCTCAATCTCGATCCGGCGGCACTCTCTGCCATTCAGGAAATCTACGGCGCCTCGGCGGTCGAAGTGGTGACGGCACGCTCCCGTACCGATGCGGACGGCACGCTGCTCCTCGATGTGACGCGCATCCGGCCCGATCAGGAAACCCCGCCCGCGGTGCAGACCTATAAGGGCAGCGAGGACAGCGAAGCCCTGATGCAGAGCGTCATATTTGATCTTCTCGCGCGGATGCAGGAAGACTGGAAACGCCAGAATGTGCTGGATTTCAGTGTCGAAAATACGCTGGCCGTGACGACGGATATCTCCAGTCTCGCCGACTGGCTCGCCATTCAGGAAAAGGTGCAGGGGCTGTCGGCCGTCAGCAAGACCGAGGTTAAGGACCTCACCGTTGAAAAGGCCTTCTGGTATGTCACCTTTGTCGGCAACATGGATCGGTTGGCTGCGGCGCTGGCCCAGCAGGACCTGACCCTTGCGGATCAGGGCGGATACTGGACACTCAATCCGAAGTAAATGCGGTAATATATTGATTCTTAATAATTTATCTCAGTTTGGAAAGTGCGTTGAATATCCCCAACAGTATCACGTTGATCCGCATGATAATGGTGCCCGCGATTGTCTGGCTGATTCTGGCAAACCAGATGTATGCGGCCTTCATCGTCTTCGTGATTGCCGGCATCAGCGATGCCCTGGACGGGCTGATCGCCAAGCAGTTCGACCTCGTCACCCCACTCGGGACCTATCTCGATCCGCTGGCGGACAAACTTTTGCTGGTGTCAATCTATATCACGCTCGGTATCCAGAACGGATTGCCGAGCTGGCTCGTCATTCTGGTGGTCAGCCGGGATGTGCTGATTGTCGGCGGCATTATCCTGACGTCGCTGATGGATCTCAGCGTCACCATTGTCCCGTCGAAGCTCAGCAAGCTTAACACTTTTTGCCAGATTGCCCTCGCGTCCCTCGTTCTTGGCGATATGGGATTTGAAATCGGCTTTACCGAGGGGATCGAGCTGTTTGTCTTTATTGTCGCCGCCACCACTGTCCTGTCGGGCATCGCCTATATTCTGCAATGGGCGCGGCAAAATGCCTGAAGGGAACCGGAGTAACCTATGACACTGAAACAACAATTGAAGTTCTGGGTAATTGCGCTTGTCGCCTTTGTCCTGTTCCTGGTCCTGCTCAGCGATATCCTGCTGCCCTTCGTGCTCGGCATGGGGGTCGCCTATTTCCTCGACCCCGTGGCCGACCGGCTGGAAGAGAAGGGAATGAGCCGCACGGCGGCGACCGCGCTCATCATCGGGCTATTCCTCGTGCTGGTGAATATTGCCTTCGTCCTGGTCATCCCGATCCTGATCGACCAGGTCATGGGCCTGCTGAACCATTTGCCGGAATATTACGAAAATGTCCGTGACTTTCTGATGCCCTTCATTGACCGCTTTGTCGATCTTCCCGCCTGGCGGCAGAATCAGGAATTCAACGATACCGTCGGACAGTACGTAAGCGAAATGGTGAAGAAACTGGCGACGTTTTCCGAAAATATCATCGATGGCGGGCTTGCTTTCGTCAATATTATTACCCTGCTCGTCATCTCCCCGGTAGTCGCCTTTTACCTTCTCAGGGACTGGGATCATATCGTCGAACGGATCGATAGCTGGCTGCCCAAGAAACATGCGGCACAGATCCGCATGCTGGCGAAACGGATAGATGATGTGCTGGCCGGGTTCGTGCGCGGGCAGGCACTGGTCTGCCTGATCCTCGCCGTCTATTACAGTATCGCGCTGATGCTGACGGGGCTGGAATTCGGCTTCCTGATCGGGATTATCACCGGGCTGATCTCCTTCATTCCCTTCGTCGGCGCGATCATCGGCTTTATTGCCTCGGTCGGGGTGGCGCTGATCCAGTTCTGGCCCGACTATATCATGATCGGCCTGGTCGTCGGCATTTTCATCATCGGACAGATACTGGAAGGCTATGTGCTGGTGCCCAATCTGGTCGGCGGCAAGGTCGGGCTGCATCCGGTGTGGGTCATGTTCGGCCTGCTGGCGGGCGGCAGCCTGTTCGGCTTCGTCGGGGTTCTCATCGCAGTGCCGATGGCCGCTGTTATCGGCGTGCTCAGCCGTTTCGCCATCGACCAGTATCTCCAGAGCCCGCTCTATGACGCCCATCATCCGGATCAAGGCGATAGTTGAGAAATTCGATGCAACCCTCTCAGATACCGATGAATTTCTCCTTTCGCGCGGCGACGGGCCGGGATGACTTTCTGGTCACCGAGGCGAATGAAGATGCGGTCGCCTGGATTGACAAATGGCCGGACTGGCCGACACGGGTGCTGCTGCTGGTCGGCCCGAAAGGCTGCGGCAAGTCACATCTCGCAAACGTCTGGCAGACACAGAGCGGCGCCGAGGCCCTGAGTGCAGAGGACCTTGCAACGCTGGATATCGAGGCGCTCAGCCGCCATGCCGGGACACCCCTCGTGATCGAGGATGTCGGCCCGGGGATCGATGAAGAGGCATTGCTGCATCTTTACAACCTCATACAGGAGCGGGGCGGCAGCCTGCTGCTCACCTCCCGGACACCGCCCGGTGGCTGGAACCTCTCCTTGCGCGATCTTCAGTCCCGCCTTGGCACGATCCCCGTCGCCCGCATTGCCGAGCCGGACGATGCTCTGTTTTCGGCGCTGGTGATCAAACTTTTTTCCGACAGGCAACTTGCCGTCACGCCGGAAGTCATTCACTATATCGTCCGGCGGCTGGAGCGGTCCTTCGCCGAGGCGCGGCGCTTCGTCACGCTCCTCGACAACAGCGCTCTCGCCAAAAAAAGAAAAATAACGGTCTCGCTCCTGCGCGAGGTTTTCAGGGAAGAACAGGAATAGAAAATGGATCTCGGAATATCAGGAAAATGGGCGATTGTCTGCGCCTCCAGCAAGGGACTTGGCCGCGGCTGCGCCGAAGCGCTGGCGGCGGAGGGGGTCAATCTCGTCATCACCGCCCGCACCAAAAGCACGCTGGAGGAAACCGCGAGCTATATCCGCGACCAGAGCCCGGTCGAGGTGATCGCCATTGCCGGGGACATCACCACGCCGGAAGGCCGGACCGAGGTGCTTGAGGCCTGTCCGGAGCCGGATATCCTGGTCAACAATGCCGGTGGTCCGCCGCCCGGCGACTATCATGACTGGACGCTGGATGACTGGCACAAGGCGCTGAACGCCAATATGCTGACGCCAATTGAGCTGATCAAGGCCACGGTCGATGGCATGCGGGAGCGGAAATTCGGCCGCGTCGTCAATATCACCTCCAGTGCGGTGAAGGCGCCGATTGACATTCTTGGTCTCTCCAACGGCGCGCGGGCGGGGCTGACGGGCTTCGTTGCCGGAATTGCCCGCAAGACCGTCATCGACAATGTCACGATCAATGCCCTGCTGCCAGGACCGTTCGATACAGACCGGCTGCGCGGGAACTTCGCCGCCGTCTCCAAATCAAGCGGCAAGTCGATCGAGGATATCCGAAAAGAACGCGCCGCGGGCAATCCCGCCGGACGCTTCGGCACCGCCGAGGAATTCGGCGCGGCCTGTGCCTTCCTCTGCAGCGACAAGGCCGGCTTCATCACCGGTCAGAATATCCTGTTGGATGGCGGCGCCTTTCCGGGTACATTGTAGGGATGTTAAATCGACCGGAGACTATATGATACGACACTTCCTGCTCTTTCCCGTGCTCGCCCTGGCGCTCCTGTTCTCCTTGCCCGCCGCAGCCCAGGATGTGACCGGCGTCTGGTCAACCGTGGACGGAGAAAGCCACGTAAAAATAGAGCCTTGCGGGAACAAATTCTGCGGCAAGATCATCTGGCTGAAAGAGCCGCTGACCGAAAAGAAGATCGCCAAGACGGACATCAAGAATGAGAATGTTAGCTTGCGCGGACAGCCGATCGAGGGTCTTGAGATTCTTAAGGGGTTTATACAAGAGAAAAAGAATGAATGGGATGACGGCACGATCTATAATCCCAAGGATGGCAAGACCTATTCCTCCACCCTGACCCTGACCAAGCCGGATGAGCTGGAAGTGGACGGATGTGTAATGATCTTTTGCAAGACACAGGTCTGGACACGGGTGGAATAATCGCCGCCGTTCAGCTTTGGCTAAGGTTTCAGGGATATAATTTATGACAGCCTTTGTCATAATTCGATGATGTAGGCCCTATATATTGTCGGAACAGGTAGGATTTCTGGATAGGGCAGGGTGTAGATGTCGACAAAAATCAAGAGCGCGGACAAGGAAACAGAGGAAAACAGGCTGAGCCTTCTGGAAAGCCCGGAGCGCCTCATCAACCGCGAACTGTCGTGGCTGTCCTTTAACTGGCGGGTTTTGGAAGAATCCGCGAATACGGCGCACCCGCTGTTCGAACGGCTCCGCTTCCTGTCGATTTCCGCCGCCAACCTCGATGAATTCTATATGGTGCGCGTTGCCGGTCTGTGGGGGCAGATCAAGGCCAACATCAAGACCCTCAGCGATGACGGCCTGACCCCGACGCAACAGCTTGAGCAGGTCGATCACAAGGCCGCCCTCCTGATCGGGGAGCAGAACCAGCAATGGAACCGCCTGACGCAGGAGCTCCGCCACCGTGGGGTCAATGTCCTTTCACCGAAGGAACTCACCAAGCAGGAGCATGCCTGGCTGGAGGAATATTTCAGGCGCCAGATCTATCCGGTCCTGACGCCCATGGCGCTCGATCCCGCCCATCCATTCCCCTTTATCCAGAATCTCGGCTTCGGCCTGTTCCTGGAACTCGTGCGTAAAGAATCCGAACGCAACCTGAAGGCGCTGCTGCTGCTGCCGCAGGCGCTGGATCGCTTCGTGCGGCTGCCGGGACCAAAAATACGCTTTATCAGCCTTGAAAATATCGTGATGCTGTTCCTGCATCATCTCTTTCCGGGCTACAAAGTGGCCAGCAAGGGCATGTTCCGCATCGTGCGCGACAGCGATATCGAGGTTGAGGAAGAGGCGGAAGATCTCGTCCGGCTGTTCGAAACGGCGCTGAAACGACGACGCCGGGGCAGCGTGATCCGCCTCAAGGTCGACAGGGAAATGCCGCAGGCCTTTATCGACTATCTCAGCACTGAACTTGACCTGAACGGCCGCGCTATCATTGTCGTCGACGGCCTGCTGGGGCTTTCCGATACGTCACAGCTGATCACCGCCGACCGGCCCGACCTTTGTTTCAAGCCCTACACGCCGCGCTACCCCGAGCGGGTGCGCGATACCGGCGGGGATATCTTCGCTGCCATCAGCAACAAGGATTTCATCGTCCATCATCCTTATGAGAGCTTCGACGTCGTGGTCCAGTTCCTGCGGCAGGCGGCGGCCGATCCGAATGTGGTGGCGATCAAGCACACGCTGTATCGGACATCGACCAATTCCCCGGTCGTTAACGCCCTGATCGAGGCGGCGGAGGCGGGCAAGTCCGTCACTGCGCTGATCGAGCTGAAAGCCCGCTTTGACGAGGCCGCGAATATCAAATGGGCGCGCGATCTGGAACGGGCAGGGGCGCAGGTGATCTACGGCTTTATCGATCTCAAGACCCACGCCAAGGTGTCGGTTGTCGTCCGGCGGGAAGGCGCGAACCTCAAGACCTATATGCATTTCGGCACGGGCAACTATCATCCGGTGAACGCGACGATCTATTCCGACCTCTCAATGTTCACGACCGATACGGAACTCGCGACGGATGTCGCACTGATGTTCAATTACGTGACCGGATATGCCAAGCCGAAGGGCCTGCAGAAGCTTGTCCTCTCGCCCTACAGCCTGCGCAATTCCCTGATCGAGATGATCGAGGCGGAAATCGAGTTTGCCAAGGCCGGGAAACCGGCGGCCATCTGGGCGAAGCTCAACTCCCTTGTCGATCCGACCATTATCGACGCCCTCTATCGCGCCAGCAACGCCGGAGTCGATATCCGGCTGGTGATCCGCGGCATCTGCTGCCTCCGGCCCGGAATCAAGGGCATGTCGGAGAATATCCAGGTCACCAGCATCGTCGGCCGCTTCCTCGAGCATTCGCGCATCGTCTGTTTCGGGGCAGGGAACAAGATGCCCTCGGACGAGGCCAAGGTGTTCATTTCCTCCGCCGACTGGATGCAGCGCAGCTTCGACCGTCGGGTGGAGACACTTATCCCCGTCACCAACGAAACCATTCATCGCCAGGTGCTCGATCAGATTATGGTCGTCTGCCTGAAAGACACACAGCAAAGCTGGAAATTGCTGGAAAACGGCGAATATGAGCGTATTTCGGGTGAGGGCAAACCCTTCTCGGCCCATAATTATTTCATGACCAATCCGTCTTTGTCTGGACGCGGCAAGGCTTTGCTTGTAAAGGAACCTGTACCGAAGCTTGTTCCGCCAAGCTAGATTTTTTTGGTTTTCGAAGTCCAGGTATCAGAATTTGATGGAAGAACGGGATAGAGAACTGGACCCTGTCGTCAAGGTGTCCGACAAGTCTACTGCCGTCATCGATATTGGGTCAAACTCGGTCCGTCTGGTCGTTTTTGACGGCCCCCAGCGGGTGCCGCTTCCCAAATTCAATGAAAAGGTTTTATGCGGCCTGGGTAGGGAGCTCGGTACAACGGGGCTGCTGGGCGAGAAGGCCATGGCCGATGCCCTTGCTGCGCTGCGCCGCTATGCCGCGCTGGTCCATCACATGGGGATCGAGCGGGTGATGGTCGCCGCCACCGCCGCCGTGCGTGAGGCCGACAACGGATCGGAATTCGTCTCCGAGATTGAACAGCAATGCGACCTCAATGTCCAGGTGCTGAGTGGCCGTCAGGAGGCGCGCTATTCCGGCCTCGGCGTACTCTCCGGCATTCCCCACGCCAACGGCCTCGCCGGGGACCTCGGCGGTGGTAGTCTGGAACTGGTGGAAATATCGGATTTCCGCATCCATGAAACGGCGACGCTGCCCCTTGGCGCCCTCCGCCTTTCCTACATGAACATGCCGGAGAAAAAGCTCCGCAAGTTCATCAACAAGAAAATCGCCAAGGCCGAGTGGCTGGAGGAACTGACCGCCAAGGATTTCTACGCCGTCGGCGGTGCTTGGCGCGTGCTGGCCAAATACCATATTATCAAGACAAACCATCCACTTACCATCATCCATAACTATCGCCTGAGCGCGGAAGAGATGGCGGCGCTGCTGGATGAGATTCTCGCGATGTCACCGGAGGAATTGTACAACGCCAACGGCATCCCGAAATCCCGCGCCAATACAATGCATACCGCGGCGATCATCATGCAGGAGCTGATCGACAAGGTGACGCCATCGGGCTTTGTCTTCTCCGGCAATGGCCTGCGTGAGGGGATGCTGTTTTCCGAGCTGAAGAAATCCGTTCGCAAGCGCGATCCGCTTCTGGACGCCTGCCGCGACATGGCTGCGAGCGAGGGCCGCTTCGCCGAGCATGGCGAGGAAATCTTCGACTGGCTGAAGGAACTGGTGCGCCCCGCCGACCGCAAGAGCAAGCGGCTCACCCTGGCGGCGGCGACGCTGTCGGATATCGCCTGGTGGGCCAACTCCGACTATCGCGCGGCGCAGGCCTTCCGGCGGATTTTCCGCGCGCCCTTCAACGGTATCGGCCATCGCGGGCGGGCCATGGTCGCGCTCTCGGTCTATGCCCGTTATAAAGGAGATTTTTCAGGCCCGGCGCCGGATGACTGTCTGCGACTCCTGAGCGATCAGGAAGCGAAGAACGCGCTCATCATCGGTCTGGCGCTGCGTCTCTCCCATACCATCAGCGGCGGGACGATCGGCATTCTGTCGCAAACCCGCCTTGAAATCTCCAATTCGACGATCACCTTGAAAATCCCGACCTCGCTGTCGCCGCTGGTCGGCCATCATGTGGTCAACCAGATGGAAAATCTGGCGGCGGAGCTGGATCTTGAATCGCAAATAGAGGTGGTTACAGGGAAATTATCCTGATCTTCCCGTTTTCGGAAGAGAGGGCGATTTCCCCGTTCTTCAGCTTCAGCGCATCCTCGCCGAATACCCGGCGGCGCCAGCCTTTAAGCGCCGGCACATCCGCCTCATCTTCAGCGGCAATCCGTTCAAGCTCGGCCATATTGCAAACCAGCTTCTGCGCGACCTCATTCTCCTCACATCTCAGTTTAAGAAGAACCCGTAACAGTTCCATCAGTGGGCCAGTTCCCTTTTGTGGCGGGGCTTTCTTCGTCGCTGTCGGGCGCTGATCGGCGGGCAGGTTGACCCCGGCATCGACCGCTTCCAGCAATCCCCGTCCCATATGGCCATCGGCGAATTTCTTGCCGATCCCGCGGACATGGGACAAGGCCTCCGCATTCTTCGGCGGATTGGAGGAAATTTCCAGCAGCGCCTCATCCCGGACCACGCGGTTGCGCGGAATATCCTGCTTGTGGGCCTGTTCCTCCCGCCAGGCGGCAACGGCCTGCAGGATGCCGAGGAATTTCGGATTGCTGTTGCGCGCCTTGATGCGCTGCCACGCCTCCTGCGGCGGAATGAAATAGGTTTCCGGCGCCCGGAGGATTTCCATTTCCGACATCACCCAGTCCTCGCGGTCACGCTCCTTGAGCTTGCCCGCGAGGAATTTATAGACTTCCCGAAGATGGGTGACATCCGCCTCCGCATAGGTGAGCTGTCGATCGGAGAGGGGGCGGCGCGACCAGTCGGTAAAGCGGGAGGATTTATCGATTCCCTTGCCGGTGATCTTGGAGACCAGCGTGTCATAGCCCACGGATTCGCCGAAGCCGCAGACCATCGCCGCAACCTGGGTGTCGAAAATCGGTTTCGGCACCTCGCCATTCAGATGATGGAAAATCTCAAGGTCCTGCCGGCCCGCATGAAAGACCTTCAGCACCGTCTCATTCTGCAAAAGATCGAACAGGGGTTTGAGGTCAATCCCTTCCGCCATCGGATCGACAATCGCCGACTCATCCTCTGTCGCCACCTGGACAAGGCACAGGATCGGCCAGAAGGTGCTTTCCCGCAAAAACTCGGTATCGATGGTGATATAGGGATGTTCCGCGAAGCGGTCGACCAGTTCCTGAAGTGCGGTCGTTGTTTTTATTATCTGCATTAACTGCCAGTGCCCTTTCCAAACAAAAACACGTCCGGAGGCACCCAAACGTTACTTGTTACGTTGCAAAGCTCAATTCATTGCAGGATAGACCATAATTCTCGATAAAGGAAGGTTGGCGGCGGGCAAAAAACCATGTAATACAGGCGCTCGTTATCAAATCCGACCCGTGGCGGGTCCCGAAGACTTAAGAGAGTATCCATGCATAGCTACCGAACCCATACTTGTGCCGAACTGCGCGAGAGTGATGTTGGCAAAACCGTCCGCCTGTCGGGCTGGGTTCACCGCAAGCGCGACCACGGCAACCTGCTGTTCGTCGATCTGCGCGACCACTATGGCATTACCCAATGTGTGATCGAGCATGATGTCGCGAATTTCGAGGCGGTGGAGAGCCTGCGTTCAGAGAGCGTCATCACCATCACGGGAAAGGTTGTTGCCCGCAGCGATGAGACCATCAACCCGAACCTGCCGACCGGCAAGATCGAGGTGGATATCGAGGAATTCGCCCTGCAGTCCGCGGCGGAAGAGCTGCCCATGCCGGTCTTCGGCGAGCAGGAGTACCCGGAAGACATCCGCCTGCGCCATCGGTATCTCGATCTTCGGCGCGAACGGCTGCACCGGAACATCGTGCTTCGCTCGGACATTATCTCTGCGTTACGTGACGAGATGCGGGGGCAGGGGTTCCAGGAATTCCAGACTCCGATCCTGACGGCATCCTCGCCCGAAGGCGCGCGCGACTTCCTGGTGCCGAGCCGGATGCATCCGGGCAAATTCTATGCCCTGCCGCAGGCGCCGCAGCAGTTCAAGCAGCTGATCATGATGTCCGGCTTCGACCGTTATTTCCAGATCGCGCCCTGTTTTCGTGACGAGGATGCCCGCGCTGACCGCAGCCCTGGAGAGTTCTACCAGCTTGATATCGAGATGGCGTTCGTGACGCAGGAAGATGTCTTTGCGGCCGTCGAGCCGGTGCTGACAAATGTGTTCAAGGAGTTCGCGGGGGACCGCAAGGTCGTCACCCCGTTCGAGCGCATCCCCTTTGACGAAGCCATGCTGAAATACGGCACCGACAAGCCAGATTTGCGCAATCCCATTGTCATCAGCGATGCGACCGAACCCTTTACCGGCTCCGGCTTCGGACTGTTCGCGAAGAATATCGAAAAGGGCTCCGTCGTTCGCGCCATTCCGGCGCCGGGCGCCGCGGACCGCCCGCGCAGCTTCTATGACAAGATGAATGACTGGGCACGGAAAGAAGGGGCCGGGGGCCTCGGCTATATCATCTTCAAGGATGGCGAGGCCAAGGGCCCGATCGCGAAAAACCTCGATGAGGAGCGCATTGCCAAGATCCGCGAGATTACCGGTGTGGGCGAGGGGGATGCCGTCTTCTTCGCCTGTGACAAGGCGGCGGGCGCGGCGGAGATCGCCGGCAAGGCCCGCGTTCGCATCGGCGATGAGCTTGATGCCTCGGAGAAAGGCGTTTTCCGCTTCTGCTGGGTCATCGATTTCCCGATGTTTGAATATGACGAGACGGAAAAGAAGATCGATTTCAGCCACAACCCCTTCTCGATGCCGCAGGGCGGGCTTGAGGCGCTGGAGACCATGGATCCGCTGGAGATCAAGGGCTATCAGTACGATATCGTCTGCAACGGGATCGAGCTGTCGTCCGGCGCCATCCGGAACCATCGCCCCGATATCATGATGAAGGCGTTCGAGATTGCGGGATATGAGGCCGAGGTGGTGGAAGACCGTTTCGGCGGCATGCTGAATGCCTTCCGCTATGGCGCACCGCCCCATGGTGGTATTGCCCCGGGTGTCGACCGCATCGTCATGCTGCTGGCGGACGAGCCGAATATCCGCGAGGTCATCCTGTTCCCGATGAACCAGCAGGCACAGGACCTGATGATGCAGGCCCCGGCGGAAGTGCCGCCGAAAAACCTGCGGGAGTTGCATATCCGGACCGTCCTGCCAAAGCCCAAAAACGAGGAATAGGCGATCTTAACCACAATGATTTTGAAAAACCCGCCGAAACGCGGGTTTTTTTATTGCTTTTTTTTCACCATTTTTCAGATTTGTTAATAAATGACGGGGTAACCTGCAGCAGAATTAACCAAAAGGCTGCATGGTGACACAGGATAATAAAATAGACACGCTTCGCACTGAAAAGGAACGCTTTGTCGCCTTTTCCTTTGCCGCTGCGGATTTGCTCATCGAACTGGACGAAAACGGGATTGTCGTCTTTGCCTCGGGCGCGGCAAAGGGAATCACCGGTTATGAAATGGCGGACCTCAAGGGCGTCGCCTTTTCCGACGTCGTGGCCCAGCAGGACCAGGCCGTCATTGCAAAAATTCTTGAAACCATGAAGCTCGGGGATCGCATCACCCCGGTCGGCGCAAAAATGGCAAAGACCAATGTGACGGCTATCCTCGGTGCCTGCAAGCTGCCCAAGCATCAGGAGCATATCTATATTGCGCTGAATGTTTCCAGTGTCGCCGCGGCTCGCTCCAACGCGGAGTATCGCGACAGCGACACCGGCCTGCTCGACCGCAAGGACTTCCTGAAACTCGCGGACAAATATCTGGCGGCGAGTGCCGCCTCGGGCCAGAAAGCCGAGCTGACACTGCTGCATCTGAACGGCATGACCACGCTGCAGGAACATCTGGATGAAGAGAAAATGTCGCTGTTTCTTGACCGGATCGGCGTTCTCCTGCGGCGCTATTCGCTCGGCGGTGATTCCGCGGGCCGGCTCTATGACGACAAATACGGCGTCATGCACAGCAGCTCGATGGACGAAAAAAGCCTCGAAGACCAGATCACAACGCTGACACAGGAGGCCGATCCGAAGGCCACTCTCACGGTACAGCGCAACACGATCGATCTTGTGAAGGGGCAGCTTTCCACCAGCGATGCGACGCAGGCACTGATGTATGTCATCAACCGCTTCGTCGAGAGCGACACCAAGGATTTCAATATCAAGTCGCTGGCCGAAGGGATGGACAACCGTCTTGAGACAACCATGAACCGCATGCTGGCGCTGAAATCGGTGTTCCAGAATTACAAGTTCAAGCTGGTGTATCAGCCGATCGTCCGGATTTCCGACAAGGAAATTCATCATTACGAGGTTCTCTCGCGCTTCAAGGACGGGGAAAGCCCCTATGAGACCGTTACCTTCGCCGAAGAGACGGGGATCATCCAGGACCTCGATCTTGGCGTCGCGCAGAAGACGAAAGACAAGCTGCTGGAATATCAGAAGCGCGGCGATGTCCTGCCGCGGCTCGCCTTCAATATCTCGGGCTATTCGCTCGAATCCGACAGCTTTATCGACAATCTGCTGGCGCTCTATCAGGACAATGACGAAATTCGCGCGAATATCGGCCTTGAGGTGACCGAGACCAGCCGGATCAAGGATCTGGAACGGGCGGAAAATGTCATCCAGACCCTGCGCTCAAACGGCATGGAGATCGCCCTGGATGACATGGGATCAGGCTCGGCATCCTTCCAGTATATCCGCGCCATGACCGTCGATTACATCAAGATCGACGGCACCTATATCAAGGAAGTGCTGACGAACAAGCGTGATGCCGCCATCCTCAAGGCACTCTCGCGCCTCTGTCAGGAACTTGATATCGGTACCATCGCCGAAATGGTCGAGACGAAGGAACAGCTCCATGTTCTCAATGTCCTCGGCGTCAATTACGGGCAGGGGTGGTATTTCGGCAAGCCACAGCCGGATATCGAGACAAAACGCAAATCGCGTTCCATTTCGAAAAACCTGAAGCGCAAGGGCTTTGCCACCACATGGGCCTGAAATAAAAAAGAGCATGTTTCCGGAAACATGCTCTTTTCTTTGAGGTCAGACTAACAGGTAAAGCAATCTTGGAGAACTGAAACCCTGCCTTCTCTAACTCAACGTAAATTTACGCTCTACGCTACTGCATACACTACTCTTTTACTCTACTGATTACACAACGGAACTCTTGATCTGACAGATTAAGGAAACCGGTCAAGCAACTAAAATCCTACAATTTACGAACAACCACTTGTGCCGCCACATGTATCGCATTTCATGCAGGTGCCATTGCGGACGAGGGTGAAATTACCGCATTCACCGCAACTGTCCCCCTCATAGCCTTTCATGCGTGCTTCCATCGACCGGCTGAGCTTGTCTGAGCCGCCGCCCGTCGTGACACTGGCCGCGGCAACGGCACCAGCCGCCCCGACGCTCGCGGCGGCAACGCTTGCTCCGCCTTGCGCCAGATTGAGGGACATGGCGGACAACCCGCCCTGCAATACCTCGAAATTATTCGCCCGGACATACCCGGTGGAGGCGAGATTGATGACATTATCGAGGGCGGACGCTCTCTCGGAATATTCATCTTCGGTGATTTTTGCCTGATCGTCGCCGGTGCCCATGCTGTCGTTGCGCAGGTCATCGACGGCGACATGGGCGAGGTCATTCCGGCCGAGATAGGAAATCGCCAGCTCCCGGAAGAGATAGTCGAGGATCGAGGTCGACATCTTGATGGCGTCATTCCCCTCGACGATACCGGAGGGTTCGAACCGGGTGAAGGTATAGGCCTCGACAAATTCCTCAAGCGGCACGCCATATTGCAGGCCGATGGAAATGGCGATGGCGAAGTTGTTCATCAGGCTGCGGAAGGCGGCGCCTTCCTTATGCATATCAATGAAGATTTCGCCGACGCCCCCGTCATCGTATTCGCCGGTGCGGAGGTAAACCTTGTGCCCACCGACAACCGCCTTCTGGGTGTAGCCCTTGCGCCGTGTCGGCAGCTTCTTGCGCTCGGAGACGATGCGCTCGACAATCCGCTCGGCGACGACGTTGCTGGCCGCCGTCGGGGACGTGCGGATTTCATCGTTCATATCCTCAAGATCGTCCTCATCGAAGGAGAGGGCGGAGAGGGGCTGGCTGAGCTTGGAGCCATCGCGATAGAGCGCGTTGGCCTTCAGCCCGAGCTTCCAGGAGAGCAAATAGGCGTCCTTGCAATCCTCGACCGTGGCGCTGTTGGCCATATTGATGGTTTTCGAGATTGCGCCGGAGATAAACGGCTGCGCCGCTGCCATCATCAGGATATGGCTCTCGACCGAAAGCAGCCGCTTGCCGATCCGGCCGCAGGGGTTGGCGCAATCGAAGACCGGAAGATGCTCCTCCTTCAGGATCGGTGCGCCTTCCAGGGTCATGGCGCCGCAGCAGTAATTGTTCGCCGCCTCGATTTCCTTCTTGGTGAAGCCGAGGGCACCAAGCATATCGAAGTTATAGTTGTTCAGATCCTCCGCCTTCAGGCCCAGCACGTCCGTGCAGAAGGCCTCGCCGATGGAGAATTTGTTGAAGGCGAACTTGATATCGAAGCTGGTCGCGAGACCGCCCTCGATCTTCGCCAGGATTTCATCGGTAAAGCCTTTTGCGCGCAAGGAATCGTGGTTGATGCCCGGCGCATCCTCAAGCGTGCCATGACCGACCGCATAGTCGATGATCGTCTTGGTTTCGCTGCGGCTGTAGCCGAGATGGTTGAGCGCCTCCGGCACCGTGCGGTTGATGATCTTGAAATAGCCGCCGCCTGCCAGTTTCTTGAACTTGACGATGGCGAAATCCGGCTCGATCCCGGTGGTGTCGCAATCCATGACCAGTCCGATCGTGCCGGTCGGCGCGATCACGGTCGTTTGCGCATTCCGGAAGCCGTGCTTCTTGCCAAGATCAAGCGCTCCGTCCCAGGCCGCCTTGGCCGCCTCCGCCAGACCCTCTTCCGGGCAGTTGATCGCATCGAGGGCGACCGGCGTGACATTGAGGCCTTCATACCCCTCGCTCAGCCCATAGGCGGCATTGCGGTGATTGCGGATCACCCGGAGCATATGGTTCGCGTTCTTCTTGTAGCCCGGGAAGGCGCCGAGTTCACCGGCCATTTCGGCGCTGGTCTTGTAGGCGACGCCGGTCATGACGGCGGTAATCGCACCGCAGAGCGCCCGGCCTTCCTTCGAATCATAGGACAGGCCCTGCGCCATCAGCAGGCCGCCGATATTGGCGAAACCGAGGCCGAGGGTGCGGAATTTGTAACTCAGCTTGGCGATTTCCTCGGACGGGAACTGCGCCATCAGCACGGAAATTTCGAGTGTCACCGTCCAGATTCGCACCGCATGCTCGAACGCTTCGATATCGAAGCTCTTGTCGGCGCGGCGGAAGGTCATCAGGTTGAGCGACGCGAGATTGCAAGCCGTATTGTCCAGAAACATATATTCCGAGCAGGGGTTGGACGCGTTGATCCGGCCATCCTCGGGGCAGGTGTGCCAGTCATTGATGGTGGTATCATACTGCAGGCCCGGATCGGCGGACTGCCAGGCGCTCTCGCCGATCTGTTCCCAGAGATCGCGGGCCTTCACGGACTTCGCGATCTTGCCGTCGGTGCGGCGGATCAAATCCCAGTTGCCATCCTTCAGCACCGCCTCGATAAAGGCGTCGGTGATGCGGACCGAGTTATTCGAGTTCTGCCCCGAAACCGTGAGATAGGCATTCGAATCCCAGTCGGTGTCATAGGTCGGGAATTCGACTTCCATATAGCCCTGTTTCGCGAACTGGATGACCCGCTGGATATAATTCTCCGGCACCATGGCCTTGCGGGCGCCGATGATCGCCTTGCGAAGCGCCGGGTTCTCGGCCGGGATAAAGGCCTCGTCCCCCTTGATGTCATGACAGGCCTTGATAACGTTGTTCAGGTGGATATTACAGAGCTTCGATCCGGCAACGAGCGCGGCAACCTTCTGCTCCTCAACGGCTTTCCAGCCGATATACTCCTCGATATCCGGATGATCGATATCGAGCGTCACCATCTTCGCCGCCCGCCGCGTCGTGCCGCCGGACTTGATCGCGCCCGCCGCCCGGTCGCCGATCTTGAGGAAACTCATCAGGCCCGACGACTTGCCGCCGCCGGACAGGCTCTCGCCCTCGCTGCGCAGGCTTGAGAAATTGGTGCCGGTGCCGGAGCCATATTTAAAGAGCCGCGCCTCGCGTACCCAGAGATCCATGATGCCACCTTCATTGACCAGATCATCGTCGACGGACTGGATGAAGCAGGCATGGGGCTGCGGATGCTCGTAGGAGTTTACGGATTTCTTGAGCTTGCCGGTCTTGAAATCGACATAGGAATGGCCCTGCGCCGGACCGTCGATGCCATAGGCCCAGTGCAGGCCGGTGTTGAACCACTGCGGGGAGTTGGGGGCGCCCATCTGGCGGGCCAGCATATAGCGCATTTCATCGAAATAGGCGCGGGCGTCGTCCTCGCCGTCGAAATAGCCGCCTTTCCAGCCCCAGTAGGTCCAGGTTCCGGCGAGACGGTCGAAAACTTCGGTGGAAGATGTCTCGCCGATAAAGCGTTCCTCTTCCGGTAGCGCCTCAAGCGCCTTCCTGTCCGGCTCCTGACGCCAGAGCCATTCCGGCACGTCCTTTTCGGAAACGGGCCTCAGGCGGGCAGGGACGCCGGCTTTGCGGAAATATTTCTGCGCGATGATGTCGCAGGCAACCTGCGACCAGTCGGCGGGCACATCGATATTTTCAAGCTTGAAGACGATCGAGCCGTCGGGATTTTTGATTTCACTGGTGGTCTGCCTGAATTTTACGCTCGCGTAAGGGGAAGAATCCTTATTTGTAAACCGTCGCTCAATACGCATCTTGTACCTTCCAATCACCAGTTCATTGCCGTTATCGTCGAGCGGGAAATTTGCGGTTTATCTCCGGAAAACGCAGGGTCAGCAACGGCTGTCTCATGTCCGGTACCTACCATATATAGTAGGAAATCCCCCCTCGGCGACTAGGATCATGTCGACGTGAATTCTTGAAGTCAACAGCAAAAATACCATATCTAGTAGCTAAAATTTTACCAATAGCGAGATGTCGCTGAATATTGCGGTTTCATGACAATTGCAAAAAATTATGGTTAACAAAAAAACCCGATCAGGTTGCACAAAAGCAACAACGGGATTGAACAGGAGCGCGCAAAGCAGAATCAAGGGCCGCAGAGAGGGGCCCGCAAAGGCGGGGAATCTGCAAAGTTAGACTGGACGAACGGGCCTCACAATGCCATATTCCGGGCAAATATATGTGATCTTATTCAGTGAGATGATTCAAATGGCGACGATTGGTACAAGGCTGTACACATGGTGGCATGGCGAGCAGGTCGGCGAGGACCAGTTCGGCAACCGTTACTATCGGGAAAAGGGCAAGCCGACGGGTCCGACGGGGCGGGAACGCCGCTGGGTGCTCTACAAGGGCACGCCTGAAGCCTCGAAAGTGCCGCCGGCCTGGCATATCTGGCTGCATTATACGACGGATAATCTGCCCGATGCGCAGGACCTGCCGACCGCCGACTGGCAGGAGGAGCATATGCCGAACCTGACCGGAACCCAGTTTGCCTATCATCCGGACGGCTCCATCGCGAAAGGGGCGGACCGCAAGCCCGCCGCACCGGATTACGAAGCATGGAAACCGTAAGGTAAGATTTTCCGGGACCCCTGACCGGGCCCAGCCGGAGGAGAGACTATGAGTAGCAATATCGTCGAAACTGTCATTGGCGCCGTGGTTCTGGCCTTCGCGGCTATTTTCCTTGTCTTTGCCTATCGCACCGCAGATATCAGCACGGGCAGCGGCGGGTTCACGCTGTCGGCCTCCTTCGATAATGTGGACGGGTTGAGTGTCGGCAGTGATGTGCGGATGAGCGGCATCAAGATCGGTGCCGTCACGGCGCAGGAGCTGGACCCGAAGACATACCGGGCCGTCCTGAAAATCAGCCTTGACGAAACTGTTGAGCTGCCGGAAGACAGTTCCGCAAAGATCACGTCGAGCAGCCTGCTCGGTAACAACTACCTGCAGCTGACCCCAGGCGGATCGGATGACATGCTCGCGAATGGCGGCACCATCTCCTATACCCAGGGCGCGGTGAATATTCAGGACCTGATCGCCCAGGCCGTCTTCAGCAGCGGCGGGGGCAGCAAAAGCAGCGGCAGCGGTAGCAGTAGCGACAGCAAGTAACGGACGGCCGTCATCTTGATTTTTTCCTCCCGCTTTCTCCGGCATGGTACGGCCGTCGCTTTTATGGCGGCACTGCTCGCCCTGCCATCTGCGCATTCACTCGCGCAGACCCAGTCCCAGCTCAAGCAGGAAGAAGAACGGCCGGAAGGCGAGATTGTCGTGCTCCGGGCCCTCGACAAGGTTACCGCACGAACGCAGGATCTCTCCGTTCCCATTGGCGAGACGGTTATTTTCGGCAGCATCGCCATCCGGCCGCGTAAATGCCTGAAACGCCCGCCGGAGGAAACGCCTGAAACTTCCACCTTTCTGGAAATCACCGAAATCCATGACGGCACCGAAGGGCCGCGCCTGTTCAATGGCTGGATGTTCGCCTCCAGCCCCGGCATCAATGCGCTGGAACATCCGGTCTATGATGTCTGGGTGATCGACTGCAAGATGTCCGAGCCGGAAAGCCCCTCCGGCAAGGAATAGAAATCCCCGAGAGACTGTAATCCGCGCTGCAGCCGCACCTGATATTCCGCCCGGCTGATCTCCTCGGCGCCGAAGGTTTCAAGATGCGGGTTCAGGAACTGCGCATCGAGCAGCGTATATCCGCCATGGATCAGCCGCGCCACCAGATAGACAAGCGCAACCTTGCTGGCGTCCGTGACCCGGGTGAACATGCTTTCCCCACAGAACACGCTGTCGAAGGCAAGGCCATAGAGGCCGCCGACCAGTTCCCCATTCTGCCAGCATTCGACGCTGTGGGCGTAGCCGAGTTCATGGAGCTCACCATAACGTTCCAGAATTTCGGGATTGATCCAGGTCTCCCCGCCGTCGCGGCGCGGCGCGGCACAGGCCCGCATGACGCCGCGAAAATCGCGGTCGACCGTCACCTCGAACGGATCCTTGCGAATGGTCTTGGCCAGGCGCTTCGGCACATGGAACTTTTCCAGCGGAAAGATGCCCCGCATCTCCGGATCGACCCAGAATAGCGACGGATCATCGGCGCTGTCCGCCATCGGGAATATCCCGATGCGATAGGCGGCAAGAATCGTTTCAGCCGTTATGGAGGCCATGTCAGAAGGACGCGTTACCGCGAGGCAATGAATTTTTCCAGCCAGTGGATGTCAAAATGGCCGTCGCGGAACTCCTGATTATGGATGATCTCCTGATGCAGCGGCAGCGTCGTCTTGATTCCGCTTACCACGAACTCCTCAAGCGCCCGGTTGAGACGCAGCAGGCATTCCTCGCGGCTTTTCGCATGCACAATCAGCTTGGCGATCAGGCTGTCGTAATAGGGCGGGATGTTATAGCCGGTATAGAGCGCACTATCGACACGCACCCCGAGGCCTCCCGGCGCGTGAAACTCCGTCACCGGACCGGGGCTTGCCGCAAAGGTCACCGGATCTTCCGCCGTCACCCGGCATTCAATGGAATGACCGGAGAATTTGACATCCTCCTGCGTGAGCTCCAGCGGATAGCCCGCCGCCACATTGATCTGGGCCTGAACGAGGTCAATCCCGGTAATCATCTCGGTCACCGGATGTTCCACCTGCAGGCGGGTGTTCATCTCGATGAAATAGAACTCACCGTTCTCAAACAGGAACTCGATGGTGCCGACACCTTCATATTTCATGTCGCGAATGGCATCGGTCACCGTCTTGCCGATCTGCGCCCGCAACTCGGGCGTGATGGCGGGTGAGGGGCTTTCCTCGACCGCCTTCTGGTGCCGCCGCTGAAGCGAGCAGTCACGCTCGCCCAGATGGACCACATTGCCCTTGCCGTCGGCGAGGATCTGCACCTCGATATGGCGCGGGCCGCTCAGGTATTTCTCCATATAGACCGCATCATCACCGAAGGCGAGCTTGGCTTCAGAGCGGGCCGAGGAAAAGGCCTCGGACAGCGCCGCCTTGCTCGTCGCCACCTTCATGCCGCGGCCGCCGCCGCCGGCGGAGGCCTTGATGATCACGGGATAGCCCATTTTCTCGGCTTCGGTCTCGGCCTCGGCGAGGGTATGCACTTCCCCCTCTGATCCCGGCACGCAGGGCACGCCCAGCTTGCGCATGGTTTCCTTGGCCGTGATCTTGTCGCCCATCATGCGGATATGATCGGCGGACGGACCGATGAACTTGATGCCATGCGCCGTGACGATATCGACGAACTTCGCATTTTCCGAGAGAAACCCGTAGCCCGGATGGATGGCGTCGGCATTGGTCACCTCCGCCGCCGCGATGATGGACGGGATATTGAGGTAGCTCAGGGCCGAACTTGGCGGACCGATACAGACACTCTCATCGGCGAGGCGTACATGCATGGCATTCGCATCGGCGGAGGAATGGACGGCAACCGTCTTGATGCCCATCTCACGGCAGGCGCGATGGATACGGAGCGCGATTTCACCGCGGTTGGCAATCAGGATTTTTTCAAACATCGAACCTGCTATCGTTTATTCAACAATGACGAGCGGCTGGCCGTATTCGACCGGTTCTTCATTCGCGACCAGCACCTCGACCACCTTGCCGGCTCTCGGCGCCGCAATCGGGTTCATGGTTTTCATGGCCTCGACAATGACCAGCGTCTGCCCTTCGTTGACCACATCGCCGACCCTCACGAACGGCGCCGCGCCGGGTTCCGGCGACAGATAGGCCGTGCCGACCATCGGTGATTTGACCGCGCCCGGATGGCTGCTCGCATCCGCTGCGACGGCAGGGGCGGCGGCGGGTACCGGGGCAGGGGCCGCGGCGGGAACAACCGCCTGCACCAGGTCAGGCCCGGCACTCGCCGAGGAGCCGCGCGAGACGCGCAGGCGATGGTCACCGGTTTCAATCTCGATCTCGCCCAGGCCGGTCTCGTTCATGATCTCGGCCAGTTCGCGGATCGCCTTCTTGTCAATGTTGAGTTTATTCATAATGTCCAGGTCTCGGTTACTTAATCAATAATGTCGGCAAGCGCATCAAGGGCCAGCACATAGCCTTTTGCCCCAAATCCGCAGATAACGCCAGCAGCAACAGCGGATATATAGCTGTGATGGCGGAATTCTTCACGTGAAAAAACGTTCGAGAGGTGCACCTCGATGGTCGGCACCCCGGACGCCTTGATCGCATCCTGCAACGCGATGGAGGTATGGGTATAGGCAGCGGCGTTCAGGATAATGCCGCCGTGACGCTCCGCCGCGCCCTGAATGGCACTGACCAGCTCACCCTCGTTATTGCTCTGGAGAAAATCAATCTCCATCCCCAGCGTCTCGCCATGGGCGCGGGTGAGCGCCTCGATATCGGCAAGCGTGGTGCTTCCGTAGATTTCCGGCTCGCGGCGGCCGAGCATATTCAGATTAGGCCCGTTGATGATGATAACTGACTTACCCATACATGTCCCCGCAACACTCCCCAAAACGCCCGCGGCACCGCCGCCCGCCAAACTGCCCCCTTATACAGAAGTCTTCCCCAAGTTTAAAGCAGTTGTGAAAATTAGTCGATCTATGTGTTCTATCTCTTGTTTGCGTCTCTAATCGGAAAATATGCACACGCAGGATTGATTTTGTGGAAATCAACCTTACCCTTATACTCTGGCATTGTGCAGTGCGGGATATAGGGGTGGCATGGCGGCGGTTCGGAGAGGTTTTCTGGTAATTTTATGTGCGGTGGTGCTGTTTGCGCTGCCGCAATTGCTGTCGGTGGCGATCGGCATGGCGGCGGAGGGGCAGAGCTGGTCCTCCGCGCGGCGGGATGCAACCGGCCTCTCGCCGTCGCCCGATACCCATCCGGCGGCCATCATCCAGGTCTTCGGCGCGCGCACCTGGGGCTGGCGCGGCAATTTCGCCATCCATACCTGGATTTCCATGAAGCGGGAGAACGCCGCGAATTACGAACGCTATGAGGTCATCGGCTGGCGCGCGCGGAACGGCGGCAATGCGCTGGTCAGCAGCCGCGGCGCGCCGGATAACCACTGGTTCGGCAACAAGCCCGAAATCCTTGCGCAATATGAAGGGCCGGGCGCGGAAACCCTGATCAACCGGATCGAGAAGGTGATCGAGGAGTATCCGCACAAATATGAATACAAGGTCTGGCCGGGTCCCAACTCCAACAGCTTCATCGCCCATATCGGCCGTGAAATCCCGGACCTCGAACTCGACCTGCCACCGACGGCCATCGGCAAGGATTTCATCTCCGGCAGCAATATGCTGGGCAGCGCCGTGAGCGGGCGCGGCATGCAGTTTTCCCTGCTCGGGCTCGGCGGTTTCGCTGTCAGCCCGGTGGAAGGGTTTGAGCTGCATCTGCTGGGCTTTACCCTCGGATTCGATCTCGATGATGTTGCACTCAAGGTGCCGGGCTTCGGCCGGCTGGAGATGTTCGAGAGACAGACGCCCTAGTCGCCCTCCTTCAACGCCTCCGCTTTCGCATCCAGCCGATTGAGAAAACCATCGAGCTGCTCGATCTCCTCCGGTGTGAAGCTTTCCAGCAACTGATCCTCATAATGCTGCGCAATCGGGATAATCTCGCCAAGGCAGGTCTTGCCCGCCTCGGTGAGGTAAAGCGCGGCCGAGCGCCGGTCCCCATCCAGCGTGCGCTTCTCAACCCGCTCTGCCTTGACCAGACGCTCCACCGCGCGGCTGATGCTCACCTTGTCGAGGGAGGCGAGCGGCGCAATTTCCCGCGCGGTAAGCCCGGGATGGGAACCAAGCAACGCAACAATCCGCCATTCCGGGATCGTCAGATCGAACGCCGCCGAATATTGCGCGGCGAGATCACGACTGACCGTTCCCGACAGCTTGGTCAGGCGATAGGGCAGGAAGCGCGGCAGGTACAGGATGTGTTTTAATTCATTCACGGATGCGGCCTTGACTTTATTCATGACTGGCTCCATTTTATCGGATAAAGTTTCAAATGAAACTACTTTTTTCAGGAGGGAGAAAGATGGCGGATTTATGGGATAACCCGATGGCGACCGACGGCTTCGAATTTGTCGAATATGCCGCGCCGGACCCGGAAGCACTGGGCGCGCTTTTCACCTCCATGGGATTTCGCCCGGTGGCGAAGCACCGCTCCAAGGATGTGACGCTGTACCGGCAGGGCGATGTGAATTTCATCGTCAATGCGGAGCCGAACAGCTTCGCCCAGTCTTTCGCCCGCATTCACGGCCCCTGTGCCTGCGCCATGGCCTTCCGGGTGAAGGATGCGGCAAAGGCCATCAAACGGGCGGAGGAGCTCGGCGCCTGGGTCGTGCCGTCCGATGCGGGGCCGATGGAACTCAACATCCCGGCGATCAAGGGGATCGGGGATTCGCTGATCTATCTGGTGGATCGCTATGGCGACAAGGGTTCGATCTATGATGTGGATTTCCTGCCCATCGAGGGGGAGGAGCGGCATCCCGAAGGCACCGGCCTTACCTATATCGACCATCTGACCCATAATGTGCATCGCGGCCGCATGGCGGAATGGGCGGAATTTTACGAGCGGCTGTTCAATTTTCAGGAAATCCGCTATTTCGATATCGAGGGCAAGCTGACCGGCCTGAAAAGCAAGGCCATGACCAGCCCCTGCGGCAAGATCCGCATCCCCATCAATGAAAGTTCCGACGACAAGTCACAAATCCAGGAATATCTCAACGCCTATCATGGCGAGGGGATCCAGCATATCGCGCTCGGCACAAACGATATTTACGGGACGGTCAAGGCGATGCGCAAGACGGGAACCCTGTTCCAGAGCACGCCGGACACCTATTTCGAACAGGTGGACGAGCGGGTGAAGGAGCATGGGGAGGATGTCGCGCGGCTTAAGGAGCTGCAAATCCTGATCGACGGCGCGCCGACGGAGGGGCAGGGGCTTCTGCTGCAGATTTTTACGCAGAATGTCATCGGCCCGATCTTCTTCGAGATTATCCAGCGAAAGGGCAATGAAGGCTTCGGCGAGGGGAATTTCCAGGCGCTGTTCGAATCGATCGAGCTGGACCAGATCCGCCGCGGCGTCATCTAGCGCCGCGCGGGCCGCTCAGGATTCGCTGTCGGCGGGGGCTTTTGCCTTGTCGCGCACGTCGGCGACGATCTGCTTCATCTCCTCGCCCGAGATCAGGCCGGGGACGAATTCCTCATTGATAATGAAAGCCGGGGTGCCGTCGATTCCGAGCTGCTTGGCAAGCCGGTAGTTTTTCTCGACGATTTCACGGACTTCGGCCTTCTGCATGTCCGCTTCCAGCTTCTCGACATCGATCCCGACATCCGTCGCCAGTGTCCGGATGCGGTCAATGGAAATTCCGCCGCGGGTGTTCATCAGCGCGGTATGAAGTTCCATATATTTGTCCTGCTCCATGGCCGCAATTGCCGCCTGGGCCGCCAGGATGGATTCCGGTCCCAGAATGGGAAATTCCTTTAAAACCAGACGGATATTGCCATCTTCCTCAACCGTTTTCATCAGATCGGGAAAGCTTCTCTTGCAATAGCCGCAGCGGTAATCGAAAAATTCGACAATGGTGACATCGCCCTCCGGATTGCCCGCCACATAGCTGTATCCGTCATTCTGGATATCCGCCGCGAGCGTTGTCATAAGCTCTTTCTGCTGTTCGGCGGTGGCGATTTCCTCCTGCTTTTTCAGCTCGGCAATGACCTCGTGCAATACCTCGGGATTGGAGAGGAGATAGGCGCGCACCCGCTCCCCGAAGGCTTCCTCGGTCATCTGCGGTTTGCTCACCAGATATTGCGAGACGCCGAAGACGATCAGCCCGACAAGGACACAGAGGGAAACGATGCTGAGGGTGCTGAGCTTTCGGGTCTTGGCCATTTTATTCTTTCAGTAGATTGATTTAGGGGATTATGCGTCAGGGGCCTGAAAAATTAAACAAACAATTCTGTGAACCGGTCCTTAAGGCGCAGAAGAATGCGCATTGTGCAATTTTCAGAAGCTATTTATAGTTAAAATGCGGGTTCTCTGCGCTTTGGCCCGTCAACAGAATGCAAAGAGGCGCATCTTCGTGTAAAAAAATAGTTGAGGGGTAGAGGATGTTTAAGGAATTCAAGGATTTTGCCATGCGCGGCAATGTTGTCGACATGGCCGTCGGTATCATCATTGGTGCGGCATTCGGCACTATTGTCAAATCTCTGGTGGATGACGTCATCATGCCGCCGATCGGCCTGTTGCTGGGCGGTGTCGATTTCACGGACTTTTTCATTACTCTTTCTGGCGGCACCTACGACACGCTGGCCGCCGCGAAAGAGGCCGGCGCCGTCACGCTGAACTATGGCGCCTTCATCAATACGGTGATCAGCTTCCTTATCGTCGCCTTTGCCGTGTTCCTTCTGATCAAGCAGATCAACCGTCTTGTTAAGAAGGAAGATGAAAAGCCCGCAGCGCCCCCCGCACCACCGCGCGAGGAAGTCTTGCTTGAGGAAATCCGCGACCTGCTGAAAAGCCAAAAATAACCCGGTCCGGCCGGGCGCTAGTTCTGCTTGCCCGCCCGGCTGGCCAGCGTGATGATATCCTCCAGCCGGAGATAGGACGGGCTGCCGACTTTGAAAAAGTCCTGCGCCCGCTCCGCATGGAAAATCGCCTTCTGGAAGTCCCCTTCCAGGAGGGAGCGTTCCGCACTTGCCAGCGACAGCATGCCCGTATCGCCCGTCCGGCTGTAGGCGATGGCGAGCTGATCCCAGGTAGTCCCGTTGTTCGGATCATAACCCAGGCTGTCATTCAGGATGGCGATCGCCTTTTCCGAATTGAGCGGATCACCGGTCGCATTCAGGATCGTGCCGTAGAAGGTCAGCAACAACGGCTCCGACGGGGCAAGACCCACCGCCGTCTCAAGGGAGGGCAGGGCCTCAAAGATATTGCCATTCTCATAAAGCGCCTGTCCCTTCAATTCATGGAAATAGGGGTCCGTCGGATGTTCCGCGATCAGGCTGTCAATCTCGCCAAGCGCCTTGTCGAGGTCGGGATAGCGGAAATAGCCGATCGCCCGGGCATAGCGCGCCTCAAGGCTGGTATCGCTCAGCGGATATTTGGCGAGCGTTTTGGGGAGCGGGCGGGTAAAGCCGAACAGCTTCGCCTGCATCCGCTTGAGCGCAATCACATCTTCCTCTGACTCCGGAACGTCCTTGTAGGGCGATTTGGCAATCCTCTGGCTGAGCGCGGAGACACGTTCACTGCTGACCGGATGGCTCCGGTAGTAGGAGGCAATGGTGCTTTGCGGTTGATACTCGCCCTTGCCGATAATTTCCAGAAACTCGGCCATGCCGCGGCCGGACTGGCCCGTGCGGTCGAGATAGGTGATGGCCGCCTGATCGGCAGAGGATTCCTGCGTTCGGCTGTATTGCAGGAAGGATTTGGTCGCCGCATCCTGCGATCCGATGGCCACCGCTGCACCGGCCCCGCCTCCGCCCGCGGCCGCCGCGACAACGCCCAGCAGCATGCCGACGATGCTCTTGATATTCGCATTGGCGATGGCATCATGGGTTCGTGCAAGATGACCCCCGGCGATATGGCCCGTTTCATGGGCGATCACACCTTTCAGCTGCCCCGGCGTCTCCACCCGTTCCAGCAAACCGCGGAACACAAACATTCTCTGCCCGTTGGCGACAAAAGCGTTCAGATCGTTGCTATTGATGATATAAATCTCCACATCGCCGCTATTGAGCCCCGCCGCCTTGAACAGAGGCCTTGCGTAAGCGCGAAGGGTATGTTCAATTTCGGCGTCACGAATGAACGAAGGGGCCGTCTGTTTGGCAAATACCCCTTGCAGGGACAGTAACAGGACCAGAGATATGGAAACCGGCGTTAATATGCGTTTGATCAAGAAAAACATCCTTTTTTCAATACATAAAACTAGGAACTCGTTGCGCTCCCGTCAATGGATGGTTCGACTGATATCGCTTTGCGCCGTTCTTCCGCTCACCCTCACGGCCTGCGGCGGGCCCAGTGTTCCGCTCGGCGAAGTCGGCAATGTGGAAGGCTCGCTGGGCGGTGCCGCCTCGGACGAGCCGCGCGCAACCCTGGTGGCGGAGGATGTTCTCTCGTCGGGCGGCACGGCGGCGGATGCCGCAACGGCTCTCTACTTCACCCTCGCGGTGACTTATCCGGTCGCCGCCTCCCTCGGCGGGGGAGGGGAATGCATCGTCTATGACAACGAAACCAATAAACTCGAGAATCTGCAATTTTTCAACAAAGCTCCTGCAGTGGGCGGTGCCATCGCCGTTCCGGGCAATATGCGCGGCATGGCCGCTCTTCAGGCCCGCTATGGCCGCCTGCCATGGTCCTCGCTGCTGACGCCTGCCGAACAGATCGCCAATTTCGGCGAACCGCTGTCGCGCGCGCAGCATATGGCGATGGTCCTGAACGAGGATCAGCTGATCCTCGACTATAACATCCAGAGCATTTTCAAGGATAAACAAGGTGAGTTTGTGGCGGAGGGGACAAAAATCCGCCAGATCCGGCTCGCCAGCCTGCTCTCGACCCTTCGTTCCGAGGGTGGCGCCGTCTTCTACAGCGGCACCTGGGCCCGCACCTTCATCGAGGATGCCAACAACGCGGGTGGCAAGATCGTCTTGTCCGACATGATCAATTACAAACCCGTCTGGCAGGATGCCACCAGCTTCCGCGTCGATAACAATATGGTGGGCGTCTCCACCACCGCCTCCGGCGATCTGTACCGCAAGCTCTGGAGCGCGCTTTATGACGGCAAGGGCATCCTTGGCGTCGATGTCGCCATCCCGCAGGCCGAGATCGCCGCCGCCACGGCAAGCGTATTCGCAGAGACAAGCAATATCTCACCCTTTATCAGCCACGGCGCGACCTCTTTCGTTACCGCCGATAATCAGGGCAACGCCGTCGCCTGCGTTGTCGGGCTCGGCTTTCCGTTCGGCTCCGGCCAGATGGGCGAGATCACCGGCATGGTGATGGCGGGCAACCTGCCGCCGCAGCAGCGGGAGTTCCTGACCTCCCCGATGCTGGTCGTCAATATCCCGAACAAGGATTTCTACTATGCGAGCGCGGCCACCGGCGGTGCGGCGGCGACCGTTGCCTCGGTGACGACGGCGCTCAATATCTTCGCCAAGGGAAACAATCTCGATCCGGCGATGGATGCGCCAAGGCTGTTCACCATGGGACAGAACCTGCCATTGCTCTATGAATCCTCCATGGAGGCGGAGACCGTCAATAACCTGAGCGGTGATTTCCCCGTGATGGTCGAGGTCGACCGCCTCGCGTCCGTCAATGCGATTTACTGCCGGGCCGGCAAGGTGCCCAACTGCGTTTCCCGCCATGATCCGCGCGGCTACGGCCTCTCCCTGATCGAAAACTGACCGCCTGCCGGAGGAATATCATGACCAATCCATCGGGCCGCGAGATCAGCCCCTTTATCGCCATGGAAGTCCTGAAGGCCGCGAACCAGCGGGAGCAGGCGGGCGATCCGGTCTTTCACATGGAAGTCGGCCAGCCCGGCACACCGGCGCCGAAGAAGGTGATTGCGGCGGCAAAGGCGGCGCTCGACACCCAGCAGATCGGCTATACGGACGCGCTCGGCATTCCGCCGCTCCGCGCGGCCATCGCCCGGCATTACCACGATTTCTACGGGGTGGAGGTCTCGCCGTCGCGGGTTGTCGTCACTACCGGCTCGTCGGGCGGCTTCCTGCTGACCTTCCTCGCCGCGTTTAAAAAGGGCGCGCGCATCGTCCTCGCCGAACCGGGCTATCCGGCATACCGCAACATCCTCTCTTCCCTCGATCTTGACGCGGTGGGCTTGCCCTGTCATGCCGAGACAAATTTCCAGCCGACGCCGGAGCTTCTGGCAACACTGGACGGGCCGCTGGACGGCCTGCTGGTCGCCAGCCCGTCAAACCCGACCGGCACCATGATCAAGCGGGGTGAATTGGCGGCGCTGATCGATTATTGCCGGGATCGCGGGATGCAGTTCATCTCGGACGAGATCTATCACGGCATCTGCTATAATGAACCGGCGACGACGGCCCTGAAACTGACGGATGATGCGATTGTCATCAACTCCTTCTCGAAATTCTTCTGCATGACCGGATGGCGGCTCGGCTGGATGGTGGTGCCGGAAAAGATGATCGGTCTGATCGAGAAAATCGCCCAGAATCTCTTTATCTCGCCGCCCGCCCTCAGCCAGTATGCGGCCATTGCCGCCTTCGATGATATGGCGGAGATGGACGCGAATGTGAAGGTCTATGCGCGCAACCGCGAACTTCTGCTGAGTGAACTTCCGAAGATCGGCCTCGACCGGCTGGCGTCGGCGGACGGCGCCTTTTATCTCTATGCGGATGTGCGCGATTTCACCAATGATGCGGTCGATTTCTGCACCCGGATGCTGGCGGAGACGGGCGTCGCCGCGACCCCCGGCCTTGATTTCGATCCGCACCGGGGCAATGGTTATGTCCGCTTTTCCTTCGCCGGGTCGACCGCCACCATCGAAGCCGCGATCGAGCAGCTGAAAAGCTGGCCGAGCCTAAAAAAAGGGAGCCGTTAAGCTCCCTTTTCGTTTAATCCGTAAAGAGGATCAGCCGCGCCGCCACCAGCCGCTGCGCTTCGGCTTCTTTTCCACCACGACTTCCTCGGCATCGTCCGTCACCACGGTCACCGAGACAGGCTTGTCCGCCACCTCGACCGTTTCAGCCGTCTGCGGCTCTGCTGTGGCAGGCACTTCCTCTGCTGTTGGAGCAGTTGGGGCTTCCGTCTTTGTCTCCTCGGCGGTTTCTGCCGGGGCAGGGGTTTCCGCGACCTCTTCGGCCTTTTTCGGGGACCGGCGGCGGCGCTTCGGCTTTTCTTCCGCTTCCGCCTCCGCAGGGGCATCCGCTTCGGCCGCGTCCGTCTTCTCGGCCTCTTCCGCCTTCGGCTTGCGGCGGGACCGGCGCGGCTTCTTCTCCGCGACCTTTTCGACGACATCGACCTTTTCGGCGACCGCCGTCGGCGTATCGGCATCATCGCCGGTCACCGTAATCGGGATCACGACGGCATCGGTTTTCTCACCACTCTCGTTTTCGCCGGACTCGTTATCATTCGACTGCTGCTGATCGTCCTGCGCCGCATTGCGGGAGCGCCGACGCCCACCGCGCTTGCCGCGCCGACGCCGTTTGGGCTGCTCGTCGCCGTCCTTGTCATCTTCCCCGTCGGAAGAGCGGGTTTCCTGGGGCTGATCCTCGGACCCGGCGTCCTGCTGCCTCGCGCTTTCATCGCGCGGTTTCCGCCGCCGCCGCCGCCGACGGCGCTTGGTCGTATTGCCATCCTCGTCCTCGTCATCCTGTGCGACGGACTTATTGTCGTCCTCTTCCTCCACATCGGGTATATAGGCGGAGGTCACATCCCGCGTAATCGGCGTCAGGTCGCCGGGCTTTCCTTTTTCCCGCTCGATCTCGTGATCATTGAGGTTGATGGCCGGATCGGCGAGGATCAGGATGCTCATGCCATAGAGATTTTCCAGTTCCTGAATGACCGCACGTTTCTGGTTGAGCAGATAGATCGCCACATCCGTATGCACCTTCACGGTGACCTTGGCGACGCGCTCGCGCACGCCTTCCTCTTCCAGCGTGCGGATAATCAGCAGCGCGGTTGATTCAATGGAGCGGACAAAGCCTGATCCGCCACAGGTATGGCAGATATTGGTGCTGGTCTCCAGGAAGCTCGGCCGCAGGCGCTGACGCGACATTTCCATCAGACCGAACGGACTGATCCGCCCGACCTGGATGCGCGCCCGGTCGGATTTCAGGCAATCCTTCATCCGCCGTTCCACCGCGCGGTTGTTGCGGTTGTCATCCATATCGATGAAGTCGATGACGATCAGCCCGGCCAGATCGCGCAGGCGAAGCTGGCGGGCGATTTCCTCCGCCGCCTCAAGATTGGTTTTGGTCGCCGTATCCTCGACATTCCGCTCCCGCGTCGCCTTGCCGGAGTTGACGTCGATGGAGACGAGCGCCTCGGTCGGGTTGATCACGATATAGCCGCCGGATTTAAGCTGAACTTCCGGATTATACATCGAGGCGAACTGCTGCTCGACCTGGAAGCGGTGGAAGAGGGGGATCTTGTCCTTGTAGGGCTGTACCTTCTTCGCATGGCTCGGCATCAGCTTGCGCATGAAGTCCTTCGCCACCTTGTAGCCGTTGTCGCCCTCGACCAGAACCTCGCTCACCTCCTTGTTATAGAGATCGCGGATGCAGCGCTTGATGAGGTTCGCCTCTTCATAGACGCAGTAGGGAGCGATGGATTTGAGCGTCAGCTCGCGGATATCGTCCCAAAGCCGCATCAGGAATTCATAGTCGCGCTTGATTTCGACCTTGGTGCGGCTGAGACCCGCCGTGCGGATGATCACGCCGATACCTTCCGGCACCTCCAGCTCGTTCGCGATCTTCTTGAGGCGCTTGCGGTCGGCCGGATTGCTGATCTTGCGGCTGATTCCACCACCGCGGCCGGTGTTCGGCATCAGCACGCTGTAGCGGCCCGGCAGCGAGATATAGGTTGTCAGCGCCGCGCCCTTGTTGCCGCGCTCCTCCTTGACCACCTGCACCAGCAGGATCTGCCGCCGCTTGATGACTTCCTGGATTTTATAGTTACGCCGGGGCGGAGAGGCGCGACGGTCGTCAACATCATCTTCGCCACCGAGATTTTCGACGATGTCGTCTTCACCACTGTGGACAACCTCCAGGCCGCCGATGGTGTCGTCCGCATCATCAATAACCCCGTCGTCCTCATCCTCCTCAGATGAGATTTTAGAGTCTGTCATGACCTCGGGCTCATCATCACTCTTTTCGGACGAGGCCTTCGCTTCCGCTACCGTCTTTTCATCGATCTCCGCCTCTTCCAGGTCGCTCGCTTCGCGCTCGGCGGCGGCTTCCTGCTCGATCAGGACTTCCCGGTCCGAGATCGGCACCTGGTAATAGTCGGGATGAATTTCATTGAAGGGGAGAAAGCCATGACGATTACCGCCATATTCCACAAAGGCCGCCTGAAGAGACGGTTCGACCCGGGTTACTTTCGCAAGATAAATGTTGCCTTTGAGTTGTTTTCTGGTTGCCGTCTCGTAATCGAATTCTTCCAGACGGGTACCTTTAACGATAACGACGCGTGTCTCTTCTTCATGAGACGCGTCGATTAGCATACGCGTAGCCATACTATTAGCTCCGTGGCTGGCTATCCTTCCTATGAGTAAAAGGATATCAACCTATTTCTGTGGAAATCGGTCGGCGCTTCTCGTTTTAATTGATAAAACACTTCTCAAACCGGCGTAAAATCGGTTTGAATTTCTGCTGCCGGAATCCGCCTTCGACATTGAAGGTCAGATACGATTTCTGTTTCAACTTTTTTCACTGCATTGTCTTAAGCGCTGCATCCAGACGCTCCGGGGATTGAAAATACTCAATGCCTGCAAAAGCTGTCGAAAGCGGCGCCGCCCTGTCTCATATATATGAGTATGGAACTGACCACAGGAACTCACCCTGTCATAATAGCGCCATAATGTCTGACAAACCAAGTGAATAATGACCAGCAGATGAATTTAATCTCAATAAAGAAACCGCATGCATTGATTACGGCGTCGGGAGTCGCTAATTTAGGTCAGTTCGATCACCGTGCGGGGCGGGGCAGCGCCCTTGCGCAAAAGAGTTTGTAGCCCGGATATGGATATGTTTAATCGCTTTTTCCGCTTCGCCTTGACGGCCCTCCTGATCATCGCAGGAAATACTCTCGCCGGACTGGCCGTTGCGGCGCCGGCGATTGATGTCTCCTCCGTCCGTCTGGGCCTGCATGAAGACAAGACGCGCTTTGTCATGGAAATGAGCGCCGAGCCGAAATATGACGTCTTCCTCCTCGCCGATCCCTATCGCATCGTCATCGATCTGCCCGAGCTTGACTGGCGCGCGGACGAGACCGCGGGCCGCCAGAAGGGGATTGTCCAGAACTATCGATTCGGTCTTTTCAAGAAGGATACGTCGCGCGTCGTGCTCGATGTCGACGGGCCGGTCAGGATTTTGCGCACCGTGGTTCTGCCACCCGCGTCGGGCAAGCCGTATCGTTTCTTCATCGATATCCAGAAAACCGACGAGGCGACTTTCCAGAAGGAACTCGCGGAACGGCGCAGCAACCTCTCCGAGAGGAGCATTGCACTGGTCGCCCCTGAACCACCGGCGCCCAGCCGGAAATACACCATCGTCATCGACGCGGGCCATGGCGGCATCGATCCCGGCGCCATCGGCAAAAGCGGGGTCTATGAGAAAAAGATCACTCTTGCGGTCGCCAAGAAAATTCACGAGGTTCTCTCAAAAAACAGCAAATACAATCCCATCCTGACCCGTGATGACGACACCTTCCTGAGCCTGCGCGAGCGGGTAACATTCGGACGGCAGGCAAAGGCGGATCTTTTTATCTCGATTCACGCGGACTCCATCGGCCGCCCCAATTTCCGGGGCGCTGCGGTCTATACCCTGTCGGAGAACGCCTCGGATGACGAGGCGGCGGAACTCGCCAAAAGCGAGAACAAGTCCGATCTCATCGCCGGGGTCGATCTCAGCGTCCAGGACGATACGGTGCAGGGCATCCTGATCGATCTGGCGCAGCGCGAAACCATGAATTTCTCGGTCCGGTTCGCCGAGATGGTGACCCCGGAAATTGCCAAGTCCGGCATGAAGACACGGGGCCGCTCGCATCGCTTCGCGGGCTTCCGGGTCCTGAAGGCGCCCGATGTCCCGTCGGTTCTGGTGGAGCTCGGATATCTCTCCAACCGCGAGGATGAACGAATCCTGAAATCGAATACGGGTCAGCAGCGGCTCGCCCAGGCCATTGCCAACGCGGTCGATAAGTATTTTGAAACAATCGATCCGTAAGATAAAATCGATTAAACGACAGATTTTCGGGAAAACGGTTATTTCTGCCTGAAAAAAACCAAATCTGTTCTATATTTACAAAATGATTATGTATTTTGAGATTAGTTAACCCATGTCGCGTTTCGCAAAATTTCTGTTTCTCTGTTTCAGCCTGCTGATTTTTTTCGGCGTTATCGGCGCGGGAGCGATCGGTTACGGGCTCTATCATTTCGGCAAGGGCCTGCCTGAGTATGACCAACTCACCCAGTATGAGCCGCCGGTCATGACCCGCGTCCATGCCGCCGATGGCAGCCTGATTGCGGAATATGCGCATCAGCGCCGCCTGTTTGTGCCGATCGAAACCATTCCCGAATTCGTCAAGCAGGCCTTTATTGCGGCGGAGGACCAGAATTATTACGAGCATCCGGGGGTAGATTTCCTCGGTATCGCGCGGGCGATGACGACAAATGTCAAGAACCTCGGGCAAGGGCGACGGCTGGTCGGCGCCTCGACCATCACCCAGCAGGTGGCGAAGAATATGCTGCTGACGAATGAGGTCTCCTATGAACGCAAGGCGAAGGAGGCCATTCTCGCGCTGCGCATCAACCGCGCACTTTCCAAGGATCAGGTACTGGAGCTGTATCTGAACGAGATTTATCTCGGCCATCGGGCCTATGGCGTCGCCGCAGCGGCACTCTACTATTTCGACAAGCCGCTCGATCAGTTGACCATTGCCGAAGCCGCCTATCTTGGCGCGTTGCCGAAGGCCCCCAACAATTACAATCCGTTCCGCAATCCCGAACGCGCGGTCACCCGGCGGAACTATGTGATCGGCCGCATGCTGGAAGATCAGTATATTACGCCGGAACAGGCGGATGAGGCGATTGCCATGCCGCTGCTGGCACGCAAGGGTGGCGATGCGCAGGTGATCCAGGCCGAATGGTTCGTCGAACAGGTTCGCCGGGAACTCTATGACATCTATGGCGAGAAGGCGCTCTATGACGGTGGCCTCTCCGTACGGACTACCATGGATACCTCCCTCCAGCAGACGGGGGAGCGCATTCTGCGCGAGGGGCTTCGCACCTATGACCGCCGTCACGGCTGGCGCGGCCCGCTCTCCACCATCGAGGTCGGCGAGGACTGGGCTGTCCGGCTGATCAAGTTCCCACGCCCGAAAGGTCTGGAAGACTGGCATCTGGCCGTCGTACTGGAGCTTGACGGCGAGGGCGCCTCCATTGGTTTCTCCGATACCACGACGGGCGAAATCCTGCTCGAAGACATGACCTGGGCCCGTAAATATGTCGAAGTCGACAAAAAAGGCCCGGCCATCGAGAAGCCGTCCGATGTCCTGAAGGTAGGAGACATCATCCCTGTTACACCTAAAGCGGAGAGCGAGCCAAAGGACAGGCTGTTCAGTCTGGAACAAATCCCGGAAGTCTCCGGCGGTCTGGTTGCGATGGACCCGCATACCGGCCGTGTCCATGCCATTGTTGGTGGCTGGAGTTCGGAATCGTCCCAGTTCAACCGCGCCGTACAAGCCTATCGTCAGCCGGGCTCGGCCTTCAAGCCTTTCGTCTATGCGGCGGCGCTCGATAACGGCTTTACCCCCGCCGACAAAATCATGGACGGCCCCTTTGTGCTGACTCAGCCGAACGGGGACCGCTGGAAACCGTCCAACTATTCGAACCGCTTTTACGGGCCAAGCACCCTGCGTCTCGGGATCGAGAAATCTCGTAACCTGATGACGGTACGGCTGGCCCGCGCCATCGGTATGGAGGAGGTTGTCGATTATGCGCGGCGTTTTGGCATCACCGACAACCTGATGCCGTCGCTGTCCATGGCGCTTGGCGCCGGGGAGACGACCTTGCTGAAACTGACGACGGCCTATGGCGAGCTTGTCAATGGCGGCAAGAAGATTACCCCGACCATGATCGACCGCATCCAGGACCGTCGCGGCATAACAATCTACCGTCATGACAAACGGCCCTGCGAGGGCTGCAATGTCGAGGTGTGGAATGACCAGGACGAACCGGAACTGCCCGATCTGCGCGAGCAGATCCTGCCCGCCACCACCGCCTATCAGGTCACCTCGATGCTGGAAGGGGTGATCGACCGGGGAACGGGCCGCTCCATCAGCGTGATCGGCAAGCCGCTCGGCGGCAAGACCGGCACCACGAATGAAAGTCAGGATACCTGGTTCATGGGCTTCTCGCCGGACCTTGTGGTCGGTGTCTATGTCGGTTTCGATACGCCGCAAAGCCTTGGCAAGAAGGAAACCGGCTCCTCCGTCGCCGCGCCGATATTTCGCGACTTCATGGCCGCGGCCCTGAAAGACAAGCCCGCCACCCCGTTCCGCGTGCCCGAGGGCATCCGCCTTGTCCGGATAAACGGAGAAACCGGGGAACTGGCGCAGCAGGGCGACAAGAACGTTATTCTTGAAGCCTTCAAGACCAGCAGCAGCCGGTTGACCAGCAGCGGCGTCCTCGATGGCTCCGATTCCGGCTTCTCTCCGGTGTCCACGGGCACGGTTCCGGAAAAGGCTGTCCGCTCGGGCACGGGTGGGCTTTACTGATCCGCAAATTCGGATTACCTTCCGCCTGAAATTTTCCGTTACCGTTGGAGTGAAGAATGCGTGCAGAACACCAGTCATTAGTCGATGAGATCAAGCAGGGCATGGCCTTGCTGAGGAGGTATCTTTGACTGGGAAAACGCAACCCGCCGTCTTGAGGAACTGAACTCCCTCGTTGAGGACCCCGATCTCTGGAACGACGCGAGCAAGGCCCAAAACCTGATGCGCGAGCGCACAACGCTTGAGAATGCGCTGAACGGCTACAAGCGGATCGAGCAGGAGCTTGAGGACAATGTCGAGCTGATCGCCCTTGCCGAAGAGGAAGAGGACGAGGAAACCGTCACCGAAGCGGAAAACGGGCTGAAAACGCTGCTGGCTGATGTCAACCGGCGGCGGCTGGAGAGCATGTTGTCCGGCGAGGTGGATGCCAACGACTGCTATGTGGAAATCCATTCCGGCGCGGGCGGCACCGAATCCCAGGACTGGACGCAGATGCTGCTCCGGATGTATATGCGCTGGGCCGACCAGCATGGCCACAAGGTCAAGGTGCTCGAGGAAAGCGCCGGTGAAGAAGCGGGCCTCAAATCCGTCACCATCGAGGTTTCCGGCGAGAATGCCTATGGCTGGCTGAAGACCGAGAGCGGCGTTCATCGCCTCGTGCGGATATCGCCCTTCGATTCCAACGCGCGCCGTCATACCAGCTTCAGCTCCGTCGGGGTGTATCCGGTGATCGATGACGACATCGATATCGAGATTGACGACAAGGACCTGCGCATCGATGTTTACCGGGCATCCGGTGCGGGCGGGCAGCATGTGAACCGGACGGAATCAGCCGTTCGTATCACTCACATTCCAACGAATGTTGTTGTCCAGTGCCAGAATGACCGCTCTCAGCACAAGAACAAGGCGGCAGCCATGAAGATGCTGAAATCACGGCTCTATGAACTGGAGATGCAAAAGCGCGAGGCGGAAGCCCAGGAAACCCGCGACGGCCAGACCGATATCGGCTGGGGACACCAGATCCGCTCCTATGTGCTGCATCCCTACCAGATGGTCAAGGACCTCCGCACGGGGGTGGAGAAGGGGAACGCGCAAGGGGTGCTGGATGGCGACCTCGACGATTATCTCGCCGCGGCGCTGGCCCAGAAAATCGGTGGTGAGGAAGACGCCGCTTAAGCGTCCTCACCGCGGAATACATGACCGAGGGCTTCCGCCGCCTGGCGGACAGCCCGCGTCGCCTGCGGCAGGATCGCCGTCATCGACATAAAGCCATGCACCATGGAGGGAAAACGGACGATCCCGACATTGACCCCGGCGGCCTGCAGCGCCTTGCCATAGCTTTCCGCCTCATCGCGCAACGGATCGAAACCCGCCGTGACGATCAGCGCCGGGGGAAGCCCGGCAAGATCGGTATTCAGAATGGGGGAGGCACGGACATCATCCCGCTCCGCCGCGGTATTCAGATACATATCCCGATAATCGCGGATACGGTCATAGGTCAGGAAAAAGCCATCCTCGAACAGCTTATAGCTGGCGGCGGAGAGATGGGCATCGAGCGTCGGATAGAGCAGCATCTGAAAGACCGGGGCGGTCTCGCCCGTAGCGCTCATCTGCTGAGCCACCGCCGCCGCAAGGCATCCGCCCGAACTATCGCCCCCGACGGCTACTCTTTGCGGATCAAGACCGTATTCCGCGCCATGACGGACCGCCCAGTTGAAGGCGGTGATCGCATCCTCAACCGCCGCCGGAAAGCGCGCTTCGGGGGCAAGCCTGTAGCCTACGGACAGAACGGCAAAGCCGCCATATTTCGCAAGCCGCGCACAGAGGCCGTCATGACTGTCGAGGGAGCCGCGGATATAACCGCCGCCATGATAGAAAACCAGAACGGGAAGAGAGGGATCGGTCGTCGGCTTGTATAATCGCGCGGGCAGGTGGCCGTTTTCCGTCGGGATGTCAATGTCTTCGATACGGCTCAACTTCGGCCTTGGCCCGGACAGCGCGCTGGAGAGCCGCTCGAGATTGGCGCGGGTTGTCTCCAGGGGCGTATCCCGGACGGGCGTCGCATTCTTGCGGTCAATATCGCAGAGAAGACGGGCCTTGCTGTCGAGCCGCTGGCCGTCGATGACCACCGGTTTAAAGCCGTAGCAGAGGCTAAAAAAGGATTCAGGCAGCAGGCCGATCGTTTTCAGGATCACCCGTTCCATCATGTTACCGCAGGCCCGCCGCTGATCTTACCGGCAACGGCATTTACGCAGAGGCGCGGGCGACCTGTTTTGCTTCGAAAATATCCTGGAGTTCACCGGTTTCGAACATTTCACGCATGATATCGCAGCCGCCAACAAACTCGCCCTTCACGTAGAGCTGCGGAATTGTCGGCCACTGGCTGTATTCCTTGATACCCTCGCGAATGGCGGGATCGCTCAGGACGTCGACGCCCTTGAACTTGATATCGAGGTGAGAGAGAATCTGCACCGCCGTCGCGGAGAAGCCGCATTGCGGGAAGACAGCCGAGCCTTTCATGAAAAGCACGACATCATTGCCGGAAACTTCCTGGGAGATTCGGTCTTTCGTCACTTGATCAAGCATGTTTCGATCCTTCCTAACTATAAGTCTGTTTACTGGCTCTCGGGCACGGAGGTTTGCAGGGCAAGCGCATGCAGCGCCTCGCCCATATTGCCCTGAAGCGCCTCATAAACCATCTGGTGCTGACGGACCCGGGGCAGGCCGGCAAAGCTCGCTGAAACGACCATGGCCGCATAATGATCGCCATCCCCGCGCAGATCGGTGATTTCCACCTTTGCATCGGGAATGCCTTCCTTTATCAGCCGTTCAATTTCACTCGCATCCATTGCCATGGAAAAAACTCCTATTCGCTGCCCGGACGGGACATAAGGGCGGGCAGCCACTTCGCATGAACTTCCTTTAGCCTACTCACGGATATGGTAAGCGCACCGTCAATTTTCAAATCAGTATGACCGATCGTTCCAATAATGTGTAGGGGAATATCTTCGGCAAGCGCAAAGCCGCGCAGCATCTCGACATCATCGGGCTTCACGGTCAGTACATAACAGGCCTGGTCCTCCGCAAACAGCGCCGCATGGAGCGGCAGCGGCGTCTCGAGCGTTATCTCGGCGCCGATATTGCCCGCAATCGCCATTTCGGCAAGGGCAACGCCAAGGCCGCCATCGGAAATGTCATGGGCAGCGGTCACAAGTCCTTTTTCGATCATTTCCCGGACATAATCGCCATGTTTACGCTCTTTTTCAAGGTCAACGGCGGGCGGGGCACCTTCCTCGCGTCCCTCGATCTCGGCGAGATACAGCGATTGTCCCATCTCCCCGGTCAGATCGCCAATGAGAACCACCACATCCTCCGCCTCCTTGAAGGCGAGGGTGGTCATCTTCGCATAGTCCGTGAGCAGCCCGACGCCGCCGATGGCCGGGGTCGGATAGATGCCGGTGCCGTTGGTTTCGTTATAGAGGGAGACATTGCCGGAAATCACCGGAAAATCGAGGGCCGTGCAGGCCGCGCGCATGCCGTCAATGCAGCCGACGAACTGCCCCATGATCTCAGGGCGCTGCGGGTTGCCAAAATTCATGCAATCGGTGATGGCGAGCGGCTGACCGCCCGTCGCGGTGATATTGCGCCAGGCTTCGGCGACGGCCTGCGCACCGCCCGTCTCGGGATCGGCGTAGCAATAGCGCGGCGTGCAATCCGTTGTAATCGCGAGGGCCTTCTGCGTCCCATGGACGCGGACGACGGCAGCATCGCCGCCCGGACGCTGGATCGTGTCGCCCATGACCATATGGTCATACTGTTCCCAGATCCAGCGGCGGCTGGCGATCTCGGAGGAGCCCATGAGCGTCAGGAGTACCTCGCCAAGATCGTTCGGCGCGGCAACATCCTCGCCCCGGATCACGGCCGGGGGTTCCGTTTTCGTCCACGGCCGGTCATATTCCGGCGCCGCATCGGCAAGCGGGGCCACGGGCAGATCGGCAGCCACCTCACCATTCATGGTGAGAATCATCCGGCCCGTATCGGTCACCTTGCCAATGACGGAGAAATCCAGCTCCCATTTCTCGAATATCCGGCGCGCTTCCTCTTCGCGGCCCGGTTTCAGGACCATCAGCATGCGTTCCTGACTTTCCGAGAGCATGATTTCATACGGCGTCATGCCTTCCTCGCGCATCGGCACATGATCGAGGTTCAGCTCGATCCCGACGCCGCCCTTGTCCGCCATTTCAAACGAAGAAGAGGTGAGGCCGGCCGCGCCCATGTCCTGAATGGCAACAATCGCATCGGTCGCCATCAACTCGAGGCAGGCTTCGAGCAGGAGTTTTTCCGTGAACGGATCACCGACCTGAACGGTCGGGCGTTTTTCCTCGCTATCGTCATCGAATTCGGCGGAGGCCATGGTCGCGCCATGAATGCCGTCCCGCCCGGTTTTCGATCCGACATAGACCACTGGGTTGCCGACACCGGCCGCGGCGGAATAAAAGATGTTATCCGTCTCGGCGAGACCAACCGTCATCGCATTGACGAGGATATTTCCGTCGTAGGAGCTATGGAAATTGGTTTCGCCGCCTACCGTCGGCACGCCCATGCAGTTGCCATACCCGGCAATCCCGGCGACAACGCCGGAAACCAGATGTCCGGTCTTGGGATGATCGGGACGGCCGAAACGCAGCGCATTCATGTTGGCGATGGGACGCGCGCCCATGGTGAAGACATCGCGCATGATGCCGCCAACGCCGGTCGCCGCGCCCTGATAGGGCTCGATAAAGGACGGATGGTTATGGCTTTCCATCTTGAAGATGGCAGCCTGGCCGTCGCCGATATCGATGACGCCCGCATTCTCGCCGGGCCCACAGATCACCCAGGGCGCCTCGGTCGGCAGGGTCTTCAGCCATTTCTTGGAGGATTTATAAGAGCAATGCTCGCTCCACATCACCGAGAAAATGCCCAGTTCCGTCAGGTTCGGCGTGCGGCCCAGAATTTTCAGGACCTCGTCATACTCGCCCTCGGTCAGGCCGTGTTCCGCCACTATTTCTTTGGTAATTTCAGTCATGTCTTCTTTTAACCGATGGAATTTACGAGGTGATCAAAAAATCGTTTGCCGTCGGTGCCGCCCAGCTCCTTGGAGATCAGCCGCTCCGGATGCGGCATCAGGCCGAGAACATTGCCCGCCTTGTTATAGATCCCGGCGATATTGTTGAGCGAGCCGTTGGGATTGGCCTCCGCCGTCGGCTCCCCCTCGGGCGTGACATAGCGAAAGGCGATCTGGCCTTCAGATTCCAGTTCGTTCAGCTTGTCCTCATCCGCGTAGAAATTGCCGTCGTGATGGGCGACGGGGAAGCGGACAACCTCGCCCTGCTCGAACCCGCCGACGAAACGCTCGTTTTGGGCGGCAACTTGCAGGTCGACGTCGCGGCAGACGAATTTCTGCCCCGCATTGCGCAAGAGCGCGCCGGGCAGCATGCCGGTCTCCGTAGCGACCTGAAATCCGTTGCAGATGGCAAGAACGGGGGTTCCGCGCTCGGCCCGCTTCACAACCTCGCGCATGATCGGGGAATTGGCAGCCATGGCGCCCGAGCGGAGATAGTCCCCATAGGAAAATCCGCCTGGAATGGCGATCAGGTCGGTATCGGGCAATTCGCTGTTTCCATGCCAGACCATCTCCGGCTCCCGCCCCATGGACTGGGCGAGGGCGACTTTCAGGTCGCGGTCACAGTTTGATCCGGGAAATACGATAACGGCGGCCTTCATCGTCGAAAACTCCCTGTTCGGTCAATCAAGCAATTCGATGGAATAATTTTCAATCACCGTATTGGCGAGAAGCTGCTGGCACATCTTCTCGACTTCCGCCTCGGCGCTCTCGCGATCCATATCGGCGAGGTCGAGATCGATCGTCTTGCCCTGGCGGACATCGAGAACCTTGTCAAACCCGAGACCCTGCAGGGAATGGGAAATCGCCTTTCCCTGCGGATCCAGAACACCGTTCTTCAAGGAAACATAGACACGTGCTTTCATTTAACCCTCATCTGATTAAAAAAGGCGCTTTTATCGCGCCTTTACTGGATTGCAGTTGTCCCTTGCAGGTCACCGGGGCCACCCTCGGGAATAATTCCCAATCGCCGCGCGACTTCCTGATAGGCATCCTCGACACCGCCGAGGTCACGGCGGAAGCGGTCCTTGTCCAGCTTCTTGTTCGTCACGGCATCCCACAGGCGGCAGTTATCGGGGCTGATTTCATCGGCGAGGATGATCTGCATCTCATCCCCCTCATAGAAGCGGCCGAACTCCAGCTTGAAATCCACCAGCCGGATGCCAATCCCGGCGAACAGACCAAGCAGGAAGTCGTTCACCCGCAGTGACTGACTCATGATGTCGTCCAGCTCCAGCGGGTTGGCCCAGCCAAAGGCGGTGATATGCTCTTCGGAGACGAGCGGATCGTTCAGTTCGTCGGACTTGAAGCAATATTCGATAATCGGCCGGGGCAGAGGCGTGCCCTCAGCAATCCCGAGGCGCTTGCAGATCGATCCCGCGGCAATATTGCGGATGATCACCTCGACCGGAATAATCTCAACCTCCTTGATCAGCTGTTCACGCATGTTCAGGCGGCGGATAAAATGGTTCTGGATCCCGATTTCGGCCAGCTTTGTCATCAGATGCTCGGAAATACGGTTGTTCAGGACACCCTTGCCCGTCACCGTTGCTTTCTTCTCGCCATTGAATGCGGTGGCGTCATCCTTGAAATACTGCACCAGCGTGCCCGGTTCCGGGCCTTCAAAGAGAACTTTTGCCTTGCCTTCGTAGACACGTCTACGTCGGGTCATGGATAAACTCCAACTTATTGAAAAGGCGGTCATGCGCCATGGAAAAAATCGTTAAGGCCGCCCCCTTCAGGAATTCGCTGAGAGCCACCTGGTTCCGTCGCCAAAGCGTCGCCGCCAAAAGCAAGCGGAACATAATCCAGAATTCCCGTAAACACAACAATTCCTGACAGGGAAAAGTTGTAAATTCCATAGAAATTCACTTGCAGGGCTAGGCGACGCACACCATCTTGGGTATAACGCCATACCATAGTGTAATTTAGTGTTTTGAAACAAGGTTTAGGGACGGGAAACGAAAATGGCAGGATTCGACGATCGGAAAAGAGGTCAGGAAGGCAAATTCGCACATGATCAGGAAATGGAATTCAAGGTCATGGTGCGCCGGAATAAACTGCTAGGCATCTGGGTCGCGGAACTCCTCGGCAAGACCGGCGCTGACGCAGAGGCCTATGCGAAGGAAGTCATCATTTCGGACATGGAAGAGAAGGGCGATGAAGACGTCTTCCGCAAAGTGCGCGGCGATCTCGATGCCGCGAATGTCGAAATGTCCGATCACCGTATCCGCCGCCAGATGGAAGAACTGCTGGCCTCCGCGCGCGAACAGATCGCCGCAGGAAACTGACCCAACCGCCCGGAGAGAGCGCCATCATTTCTTTCCGGGCGTGACCGCACGGCAGAGGCAACGCTCTGCCGACAGGGTTCAGGCGATATCCGCCTGACCCGGAACCAGCCGCTTTTAACCTTCGCCAAAGACCCGCTTGAAGATCGTATCGACATGCTTTGTATGATATTCAAGATCAAAGACACTCTCGATCTCCTTGTCTGACAAGGCTTTTGTCACATCCTCATCGGCTTTCAGGAGCTCCAGGAAATCGGCGCCTTCCCGCCAGACGCGCATCGCATTCCGCTGCACAAGGCGGTAGGAATCTTCACGGCTGACCCCGGCCTGGGTGAGCGCCAGCAGGACACGCTGCGAATGGATCAGGCCGCCCAGCTTGTTCATGTTGTTGATCATGTTTTCCGGATAAACCACCAGCTTTTCGATCACGCCAGTCAGGCGGACGAGCGCAAAATCAAGGGTGATGGTCGCATCCGGGCCGATGCCGCGCTCGACGGAGGAATGGGAGATGTCCCGCTCATGCCAGAGGGCGACATTCTCCATCGCCGGGATCGTCGCCATGCGGACAAGCCTTGCAAGGCCGGTCAGATTCTCGGTCAGCACCGGATTGCGCTTGTGAGGCATGGCGGAGGAGCCTTTCTGACCCGGGGAGAAATATTCCTCCGCTTCCAGGACTTCCGTGCGCTGCAAATGCCGGATTTCAACGGCGAGGCGCTCAATGGAACTCGCGATTACGCCAAGGGTCGCGAAAAACATGGCATGGCGGTCGCGGGGGATCACTTGGGTGGAGGCAGGCTCCGGCGTGAGGCCGAGAGATTTCGCCACATGCTCCTCAACGAAGGGATCGATATTGGCGAAGGTGCCGACAGCGCCCGAAATCGCACATGTCGCGATATCCTTGCGCGCATTCAGGAGCCGTTCGCGGCCCCGGTCAAACTCCGCATAAGCCTGCGCCATCTTGAGGCCGAAGGTCACCGGTTCCGCATGGATACCGTGGGAGCGACCGACGCAGACATCGTCCTTATGGGCATAGGCCTTGGCTTTGAGAACCTCCAGCAGCTTATCCATATCGGCGATCAGGATATCGCATGCCTTGGTGAGTTGAACGGAGAGGCAGGTATCCAGCACATCCGATGACGTCATGCCCTGATGCACGAAGCGGGCCTCATCGCCGACATATTCGGCAAGGTTGGTCAGGAAGGCGATCACGTCATGCTTGGTTTCCCGCTCGATCTCATCAATCCGGTCGATATCGAACTGCCCGCGTTCCCAGACCGCCTTGGCCGCCGCTTCCGGAATGACGCCCAGCTTGGCTTGTGCATCGCAGGCATGGGCCTCGATCTCGAACCAGATGCGGAACTTGCTTTCCGGCTCCCAGATGGCGGTCATTTCTTCTCGGGCATAGCGGGGAATCATGGCGGGTCTTACTTTCTGAAACAGTTATCGGAAGAAGGGGTGACTAGCAGAGATAACGGAAAAGCTCAACCACTTCCGACAGGCGCCGGGACTTTACATCAGTCCCAGAGACCGGAAACTGGCGCTGTCCCCATTGCCGACGATAAGATGATCATGAATCTTGATGCCAAGCGCACTGGCTGCGGACATGATTTCATGGGTCATATCGATATCGGCCTTGGATGGCGTCACATCACCTGAGGGATGGTTATGCACGAGGATAATTGCCGTCGCCCCAAGCTCCAGCGCGCGCTTCACCACTTCGCGCGGATAGACGGCCGTGTGGTTGACGGTACCGGTCTGCTGCACCTCATCAGAGATCAGGTGATTCTTGTTGTTCAGGAACAGGATACGGAAATGCTCGATCCCCCGATCACTCATCGTGCCCTGGCAATATTCGAGGAGAGCCTGCCAGGAGCCGAGCACATTCTTCTTCTCAACCTCCGAGCGGAGCAGTTTTTCGCCGAGGGTTTCCGCCACCTTTATCGTGGCGATCGCCGCCTCTCCAACCTTCGGCACCTTGCGGAGCGCTTCCGGCTCCGCCTTCAGAACCCTGGCCAGGCTTCCAAAGGTGGCAAGCAGGTTCTTCGCGAGCGGTTTCGTATCGCCGCGCGGGGAGGCGGCAAAGAGAAGCATCTCGAGTATCTGGTAATCCGCAAGGCTGCGCGCACCGGCGTTCAGGACCCGCTCGCGCATTCTTTCACGGTGGCCGAGGCGGTGATCGTTTTTCGCAGTCGTTTTGGGTGGGCTGTCTTCAAAACCGAAATCCGGTGCCTCCAGTTCATGCAGCACAGGCTTCTTCGTCGGTTTTTTTGCCTCAGACGTCATACGGCGGTTTGTCCAGCCCCCTGGGGGACAGGGTAAATATCTCATATCCCGTGTCGGTCACGCCAAGGGAATGCTCGAACTGGGCGGAGAGGGAGCGGTCCTTGGTTACCGCGGTCCAGCCATCCTCCAGCACCTTTACCTGCCAGGTGCCGAGATTGATCATCGGCTCGATCGTGAAGATCATGCCCGCCTTCAGTTCCACCCCTTCGCCGGGCGTGCCGTAATGGACAATGTTCGGCACGTCATGGAACACCTGCCCGAGGCCATGGCCGCAGAAATCGCGGACAACGGAACAGCGCTTGCCTTCGGCGAAGTTCTGGATGGCATAGCCGATATCGCCGGTCGTTGCGCCGGGTTTCACCACCTCGATCCCACGCATCAGCGATTCATAGGTGATGTCGATCAGGCGCGCGGCCTTCACGCTCGGCTTGCCCGCCACAAACATGCGGCTACTGTCCCCGTGCCAGCCATTGACGGTCGGCGTCACGTCGATATTGACGATATCGCCGTCCTTCAGCTTCTTCGGGCCCGGAATGCCGTGGCAGACCACATGGTTGATGGAAGTACAGATGGATTTGGGAAAGCCGCGATAGTTGAGCGGCGCCGAAATACCGCCACGCTCGGCGATAAAATCCGCACAGAGCGTGTTCAATTCGTCGGTCGTGACGCCCGGCACCACATGTTCCGCGATCATATCCAGCGTTTCCGCCGCCAGCCGCCCGGCCACCCTCATGCCTTCAAAACCTTCCGGTCCATGAAGTTTTATGACGCCGGTATTGCGGTTCGGCGCGGCTATACTTGTCTCATATCTCATCAAAACGCTCTTCAGTTTTCTGGAATAATACCCTATCTGCCTTCGAAAAAAAAGCTAGGGATTAATCGGAATGGGTGAACCCAGCCGTATTTCGCTGGTCGATATATGGCAGTCATAGCAGAGAATTTCAACGCCCGCGTCCTCGGCGAGGCGGAAGGCGGCGGCGTAGGCGGGGTCGATATCCGCCGCCAGCCGAAAGGCCGTGCAGTCGGTTCTCTGCACCAGATAGAACATCACGGCGCGATTGCCCTCCGCGACCATGTTCTGAAGTTCCTGCAAATGCTTGGTGCCCCGCGCGGTCACGGAATCCGGAAATTCCGCTACGCTGCCGTCGCGCATCAGGGTGACATTCTTGACCTCGACATAACAGTCGGGCTTCCCGCCGCCACTCAGCAGCATATCGATACGTGAGTTTGCGCCGTATTTCACCTCCCGGGTGAGGGTGTCATAACCGGCAAGCGCCGCGACCTTGCCATTCTCTATCGCCTCGGCGACAATGCCGTTGGGATGCGCGGTATTGATCCCGACAAGGGCTCCGTCCGCCGCGACCAGTTCCCAGCTATATTGCAGTTTCCGCTTTGGGTTGTTGGCGGGCGAGAGCCACACCGTCATGCCGGCGTCCTTCAGCCCCATCATCGAGCCGGGATTGGCGACATGGGCAGTAATGAACTCGCCGCTTTCCAGCTCGACATCGGCGAGGAAGCGTTTATAGCGTTTCATCAGGCGTCCCCTGATGAGGGGGGAGGGAAATTTCATGTCTGATCGTCGAATAATATTGATGGGGACTGAAAATAGCAGATGCCCTTTGTAATCCGTTTGCTATGATGACGGCAAGCCCGAGTCCAGAATTAACAGGTGCACCCCATGTCCGAGCCGACAAGTAGCCCATCAAAAACCGTGACCGCCGCCATTCTTCTGATCGGCGATGAAATCCTGTCCGGGCGGACGCAGGACAAGAACATGGCCTGGATGGCGGGACGGCTGAACGAGATCGGCGTGCAGCTCCGCGAAGTGCGGGTGGTCCCGGATATCGAAGCGGAGATCGTTGCCGCCGTCAATGCGCTCCGGGCGAAATTCGACTATATCTTCACCACCGGCGGCATCGGTCCGACACATGACGATATTACCGCCGATTCCATGGCGGCGGCCTTCGGGGTCGGCATTGACTATCATCCCGAGGCAATGGCCATTCTCACCCGCCATTACGAGACCAGCGGGATCGAGTTCAACACCGCCCGCAAGCGGATGGCCCGCATTCCCGACGGTGCCAGCCTGATCGACAACCCGGTCAGCAAGGCGCCGGGCTTCCGGCTTGAAAATGTCTATGTGATGGCCGGGGTGCCGACCATCATGCAGGCAATGTTCGAGGAAATTGCCCCGACACTCCATGGCGGTGCGAAAATGCAGAGCCGGACCATCGGCGCCGGTTTGCCCGAAGGAAAGGTCGCCGATGCACTGGGCGAGCTGCAGTCCCGCTATCCCGACGTGTCCATGGGCTCCTATCCCTATTTCCGGCAGGGGGAGGTGGGGACCAACCTGGTGCTCCGCTCGACCGATGAGACAGCGCTCAACCGGGCATTTGACGAGCTGATGACGGCCATTACGGCGCTCGGCGCGACGGCGATCGAGACCACCTGACGCCGGGCATTAATGCCGCGCAAAAAATCGCCCCGCGCGCCATTATCTCCTTGTTTCACAACGCTGCTTTGTTTAGGTTGCTTTGCGCCGCCCGCATGGTGAAATTGGTAAACACAGTAGACTTAAAATCTGCCGCCCGTAAGGGCTTCCCGGTTCAAGTCCGGGTGCGGGCACCATATTTTTATTTAATATATTGATTTTATTATATTTTTTAAAAAATAAAAAATACAGACCACCGATTAGACCACCTTTTAACTAGACCTATAAATTAGCAACTAATTGCCTCACAACCTGAAGGACGCATGTTCAAACCCTAACCTTTCAACCAACAATAACAATGACTTAGACAGAAATTCTCATAACGTTTTTTGTTGATTGGAAGCAGATGGATAGACGCAAAGGGTTGAACAGGCAATCGCGGTAAAAACCTTCTAGGACACTCATTTGAAGCTGCGCGAGAAGCGATAGAGCTAACGGAGGGCGACTGCATGTAATCGGCTATTCCCGAGGGCCCTCATAGAGACGGCACCAATGAGACTCAGACTGTTTTCCTTATATTGCGCTGTGCGTTTGTCATCATGTTGGGTTTCCATGGTTCTGCCTTCCGAGTTTGTATTTTTCGCGCAGATTTATTTTTACACACTTGACGCTAGCGTTTTACATGAGCTGAAAACGGTAATTCTCCGTTTGAGAGAATAAGTCTCAAATCGATGTTTTGACTAACCTTCAAGGGTTCCTCGAAATCAGAAAGCCGTATAAACATATGTGAGGTTGTCAGATCGAGACTTTCTTCGCTCAGTAGTGTAATTGATCCGAGGTTTGCGTAATTTATATCGTCGAGCCTCGCCATGATGAACGACTGTCCATTCCCCGCACCCATGACGCCCAGTATCGTCAGTTTGTCGGAACAGTTATTGACAATACGGAGCCGCAGATCACCGTAAGCCCCATCATCTGAAAGCGTCAGCACGGCATTTTCTATCTCGGCGGATTGAAAATTGGCGCTCGTATCATCGGCAAGGGCGTTTGACCCGAGCGCCAAAATAAAGACCAGAATAATTGAGCGAATATATAATTTATGCATGATGTTTCCAGAATGAAGATATGTGTATCTGGAGAGAACCAAAGATTCCCTCCAGATGAACTTGTTGTTGTGTATTTGACCGCGGGTCTAGAACATCAATTTGGTGCCGATAACGAAATTCCAGGCATCAGGTTCTTCCCCCTCATTCGTTAGAAAGTTGGCGGTCTGGCCAAACTTTCGCTCATAGACAACACCAACATAGGGAGAAAGCACACGATCCCAAACATCGTAACTGAGCCGAAGGCCTGCTTCGATACCATTAATGCCGGAACCGACGCCAATCTCGCGATCACTGGAAAACGCACCGTCGATATTGAAAGAGGATGTCAAGATCAGGTAGTTGGTGAACAAAGTTTCATATTCCAGGTCCAGCGATGCAGAAACATTGCCTTCATCACTTAAATACAGATCCGTATCGACTTCGATCCACTGCGGCGCGAGACCGCTAAATCCTACAACCGCATACCAACGATCGGGCCCCTGCGGGCTGGTATATCTAACGCCGCCCTTAATGTCCCAAAAGTCAGACACCGGGGTTTGCAGAACAAGCTGGTTGGACAGAGACTCGAAGCGGTTGACATCCAAATCCAGTTCTCCATCCCCTTGCCAGCGAAGTTTCAATTCATCCGTACCTATAAAGGCATCTCCGTCATAGACAAAAGTATCGTTCCCATCAGCACCGAAACGATATTCAAGCTCCTCCATTTGAACACCATAGTAGACGTTCGACGTTTCTGCCGAATGGCCGATTGCAGGTGTCAAAACAGATAAGATGAAGGATACTGTTAAGAGAGATTTCTTTAATTCAGTCATTGCAGCTCTCCATTTTCATCTTGGCCGATACTCGCGGATTTGGGGCCGCCTTCAACAACAACCTTCCGGAACATGCCGGCGTCCATATGGTAGGACAAATGACAATGGAACGCCCATTGGCCGGCCGCATCAACCTCTGTTTCGGAATAGACGGTCGTTCCGGGCGCAACGCTGATTGTGTGCTTGGCCGGGTCCCATTTGCCCGCATTGACATCCAGAATACTCCACATACCGTGCAGATGCATGGGGTGGGTCATCATGGTTTCATTGACGAACTTGAACCGGACACGCTCTCCATACTGAAGGACAATCGGATCTGCATCCTCATATTTAACACCGTTGATCGACCAGATATAACGCTCCATATTCCCGGTCAGGCGCAGCTCGATTTCCCGCGTGGCTTCCCGGTCCTCATAGAGTGGTTTCTGTGCCTTCAAATCCGCGTAGGAAAGGAACTTGCCGCCATTTGCCGCAGTTGGGACAAGCCCGCTGCCATTTGCATAGAAGCTATCCTTGTCTTGTTCCATGCCCTTCATGTTCGAGTGGTCCATCCCCTTCATATTCGAATGATCCATTCCCTTCATGTTGGAATGGTCCATATTTTTCATTGATGATTCATCCATCCCCTTCATATTCGAGTGATCCATACCGGCCATGTTGCCATGATCCATTCCCATATCGGCCATCGTGAGAAGGGGGCTTTCTGCCATATCCGGGATTTCTGCAACCATGCCGTCGCGCGGAGCGAGAGTAGCCCTTGCATAAGCCGTTCTGCCCATGCTTGCGCCGAAAATCGTGTAGGCCTTATCGTCCATTGGCCGGACGATAACGTCATACGTCTCGGCAACGCCCAAACGAAGTTCATCGACCGTAACAGGCTGCACATTGTTCCCGTCCGCCGCAACCACCGTCATCTTCAAGCCCGGTATGCGGACATCAAAATAGGTCATGGCAGAGGAATTAATGAAACGTAGGCGAACACGCTCTTTCGGCTCGAACAACCCGGTCCAGTTTTGATCAGGTCCTTTGCCATTGATAAGCGGTGTAAAACCCTGCACATCCTCAATGTCTGTCTTCATCATCCGCATATCGCCCCAGGCCATCCTGTCATTAACGGTTGCAGCGAGCCCATTCTTGCTGACGTCCGCAAAGAAATCACCGATCGTTTGTTGCTGGCGATTGTAATAGTCCGCTGACATTTTCAGGTTTCGCAAAATCCGCTTACCGGAATGAGGGTGGGTATCAGTGAACTGAACGACGTAATCTTTATCGAAGCGAAACGGGTCCCGTTTTTCCGGTTCGATTACAATCGCGCCATAGGCCCCGTCCGGCTCCTGAAAGCCCGAGTGGCTGTGAAACCAGTAGGTTCCGGATTGCTCGATCTTGAAATTATAGATAAAGGTCTCGCCGGGTGCTATTCCAGGATAACTGATTTTCGGTACCCCATCCATCTGGAAGGGAAGGATAATTCCATGCCAGTGGATAGAAGTGGATTCATCAAGGTTATTTGTTACATTGATCGTGACATCTTCCCCTTCCTTGAACCGGAGGACCGGGCCGGGAGATTTTCCGTTGTAACCGATGCCTTCCTTTTGGAAGTCCCCAGTATCAATGGTAACCCTGTCGACTGTCAGGTCATAGGTACCGGCCAAGCTCAACCCCGGTAGAATAATAACGCCCGCAGCCGCAAATACGCTGATCCGCAGGGCCTGCATCATTAATTTTCTCATTCTGCTGTTCCTTAATTTTGTAAAAAATTGGAATGCGCAGCCGCAAAGGGCTGCGCAACGCATCTACTCAAAATGCACTTCACCCATCATGCCGGAGGCATAATGACCGGGAACATTGCAGGCGAATTCCAG
>TARA_R110000824_G_scaffold155226_6_pt1 | contig 143141 bp, 128 predicted proteins | sample TARA_R110000824 | Tara Oceans TARA_R110000824 (sample SAMEA4397747) | marine metagenome | biome: Polar Biome; feature: [MES] marine water layer (ENVO:01000295) within the mesopelagic zone...; material: water (ENVO:00002006), including particulate matter (ENVO:01000060) such... | reverse complement strand
CCGTTTGCGTATCCTTCATGCTGGCCTCTATGAACTCACAGTGACCTTTATCGCAGTGCCGATCATTCTGGTGATGAGCGGAAAGCCGATCTGGGTGGCACTGCTCGCCGATATAGGCTTCAGCATGATCTTTGCGATCTACACTTATGTATTCTATCTGATCTATGACCGGTTGCGGCCCGTCCGGGCCTGACAAGCGGCTACAGACGGATCAGAGGTCGGTTTGTCCGGCTGCACCTTCAGGTGCAGATGTGCCAGAGGGGCCGCTCATGGGTGTTATGCCTTCGTGGGGCGCGGGCACAGCAACGCTGTCATCACTTTGCGAGAAGACCGGCACCGGCACATTGTTGACCGGAATGATCACGCCATTGGAAGCTGTCAGCGCCTCGCCCGACTGGTCCGCACCGAATGCATCTCCATAGTGCAGCACGGGGCCTGTTCCTGTGATCGTGACAGGGTCTTTCTGGAGCGTGTTCATGGTCACAGTTTTGCCCTTAAGGCTGTCAGGTGTGTGGCTGCCAGGGATGATCTGATAGAGCAGAAGCGCGGCGGTGTTTTCCCGGTCCGTCTTGCCCAGCATGTCCTGATATCCGCCTTTGATCTTGTCAAAGGCTTCATTGGTCGGAGCAAAGACCGTGCGTGTGCCATTGGTGTAATTATGGCGTGTGCCCGTCGCATCGATGATGCTGACCAGTGTGGAAAATTGCGGGTCGGATTTGAGAGTTTCGTAGATATTGCCGGCGGCCTGAGCGGGGGCCACTGTGGCGGCGCTGCCAAGGGCGACCATCGCAAATGCGGCTAAAGCTGATCTGAACTTCATGTCTGCTCATCCCAATCGGTTTGCATGCCAAAAGCGGCAAAGGTCGCTCGCTTGCGACCTGTCTGAAGGGAAATTTAGTCTCCCAATTCGACCAAATTGCGACAGCAAAATGGCGGAGCGGGAGGGGGTAGAGCAGGCGGCTTCAGGCGAGATTTGACCGGAATTCTTATAGGGTTTTATGTAGGTAAATCACTACACTACGTTGTCGCTCAAGAAATGTTGGAGGGGGGTAATGACTTTAAGATTAATCGGGGCAGGTTTTGGCCGCACCGGTACGCTCTCGCTCAAGGCCGCTATCGAGCAACTGGGGATAGGGCGCTGCCATCACATGATGGAAGTGTTCATGAACCCCGATCAGGCCCCGGTCTGGGCGACCGCAGCCAACGGTGCGCCGACGGATTGGGACGGTCTGCTTAAAGACTATAGTGCCACCATTGACTGGCCGAGCTGTCATTTCTGGAAGGAACTGGCGGATCACTATCCTGACGCTAAGGTTCTTCTGTCATATCGCGATCCCGAAAAATGGTTTTCCAGTTTCTCCGATACGATCATGAAGGTCATCACAGCCCCGCCGCCCGAAGGCGAGGTAGATGCCTCAATGGCCGTTATTAGCGGCATGGGCGCATTGATTGTCCGTGACAAGACTTTCGGCGGGAATTTTGACAAGGCGCATGTGCTGAAAGTTTATAACGACCATATCGAAAAGGTGAAACGCACCATCGCGCCCGAACGCCTGCTGGTCTATGACGTCAAAGAAGGTTGGGAGCCGCTATGCAACTTTCTCGGTGTGGCGGTGCCGGAAACAGAGTTTCCGCGCACCAATTCGCGTGAGGAGTTCCATTCTCATAAACCGAGAAATAATTGAACCTTTAATGAAAATGCCCCGACATGTCGGGGCATTTCCGTATCAGGTGTGAGCGAAACAGAGCTTGTCAGCTACACCCGCTAGTCCCACCACATGTATCGCATTTCAAGCACGTCCCGTTGCGCACCATTGTGAAGTTGCCGCAATCGCTGCAGGCTTCGCCTTCATAGCCCTTCATGCGGGCTTCCGCGATGCGGTTGAAGCCGCCATGTGCGCCGCCGCCGCCATTATTACCGCCGCCGGTCATCGTCTCGTCGCGCAATGTTGTCGAGTTGACGATCATTTCCTCTGCGTGTTCCGAGGCATCGAGAATGGCTTTGGTGGCTGATGCGCCTGCCACAGAGGCGCGCATGGCACCGCCACGGACAATGTAGAGATTGCCCATCTGCGTATTGCGTGTGAAGCCGGGGCTGACCACGCTGGAGGCGGGCAACTTACCCTCATCGGCACCGCCGCCCATCGCATCAAAGGCGATGTCTTTGGGATCCACGTGGCCAAGATCTGCGCGTCCGAGATAAGAGACGGCTAGTTCGCGGAACACATAGTCAAGGATCGAGGTCGCGTTCTTGATCCGGTCATTGCCCTGCACCATGCCGGCAGGCTCGAAACGTGTGAAGGTGAAAGCCTCCACATATTCTTCCAGCGGCACGCCATATTGCAGGCCAAGCGAGATCGCGATAGCAAAATTGTTCATCAGCGAGCGGAAGGCAGCGCCTTCCTTATGCATATCGATGAAGATTTCGCCGATCGTGCCATCTTCATATTCGCCGGTGCGCAGATAGACTTTGTGTCCGCCGACCAGTGCTTTCTGTGTGTAGCCCTTACGACGATCCGGCAGCTTCTGGCGATCCTTGGCGCGTTCGACAATACGTTCGACGAATTTCTCGGCGACGATGCGGGCGCGTTCCGGCTGCGGCATGGCGGCAATGCGCTCGGCCACAGGCTCGTCGGCGATTTCGTCCTCATAGTTCTCGTCTTCAAGAAGCTGCGAGTTGAGCGGCTGGGACAGTTTGGAACCGTCGCGATAAAGCGCATTCGCTTTGAGGCCGAGTTTCCAGGAAAGCATGTAGCTTTTTTTGCAATCCTCGACGCTAGCCGAATTGGGCATGTTGATCGTCTTGGAGATTGCGCCCGAGATGAAGGGCTGGGATGCAGCCATCATGCGGATGTGACTGTCCACAGAGAGGAAGCGTTTGCCGGTGCGGCCACAAGGGTTGGCGCAGTCGAAAACGGGCAGATGTTCAGCCCTGAGATGTGGCGCACCTTCAACGGTCATGGCACCGCAGACATGAATATTGGCCGCTTCAATGTCACGCTTGGAAAAGCCCAGAGCGCCGAGCAAATCGAAGTCGAGATCATCCATCTTGTCAGCATCGAGTTTCAGCACATCGGTGCAGAACTCTTCGCCCAAGGTCCATTTGTTGAAGACAAAGCGGATGTCGAAAGCGGTGCCGAGCGCCGCTTCCACGATTTCGATCTTGTCCTTGCTGAAGCCCTTGGCCACGAGGGCTGCATGATTGACACCTGGTGCATGCTGCAAGGAGCCTGTGCCAACCGCATAATCGATAATGTCCTCGATCTCGCGGGTGGAATAACCCAGTGTCGCCAAAGCTTGCGGCACAGCGCGGTTGATGATCTTGAAATAGCCACCACCGGCAAGCTTCTTGAATTTCACCAAGGCGAAATCCGGTTCAATGCCGGTCGTATCACAATCCATCACAAGGCCGATTGTGCCTGTGGGGGCGATCACGCTGGCTTGCGCATTGCGATAGCCGTAATTTTCACCCATGGCGACGGCAACATCCCACGCCGCGCGGGCATGGTCGATCAGGTCGCGCTGCGGGCAGTGTTCGGCATCCAGCGGAACAGGGGCGATATTGATGCCCGTGTATCCATCCGCATGGCCATGTGCCGCACGTGCATGATTGCGCATCACGCGCAGCATGTGATCGCGATTGTCGGCATAGCCTGCGAAAGCTCCAAGCTCTTTGGCCATCTGGGCGGAAGTGGCATAGGCCACACCCGTCATGATGGCGCTGATTGCGCCGCAAAGGCTGCGGGCTTCGGGGCTGTCATAGGCGATGCCCGATGACATCAGCAGTCCACCAATATTGGCAAAGCCCAGACCAAGTGTGCGGTAGCGGAAGGAGCGTTCGGCAATTTCGCGGCTGGGGAACTGGGCCATGAGAACCGAGATTTCCAGCGTCAGCGTCCAGAGTTTGACCGCTTGCTCGAATGCCTCGACATCAAAGCGCCCGCCTGCACTCGCGCTGCTGGCGGCTTCGCGGAATGTCATCAGGTTCAACGATGCGAGATTGCAGGCCGTATCGTCGAGGAACATATATTCCGAGCAGGGATTGCTGGCGCGGATTTCACCCGAAGCAGGGCAGGTGTGCCAGTCATTGATTGTGGTGTGGAACTGGAGGCCGGGATCGGCAGATGCCCATGCCGCCTGACCGATCTGGTCCCAAAGCTCGCGCGCCGGAAGCACTTTGGACGGCTTGCCGTCGGTACGGCGTATGAGCGTCCATTCGTCGTCACTTTCCACCGCGCGCAGGAAATCGTCATTGACGCGCACAGTGTTGTTCGAGTTCTGGCCGGATACCGTCAGATAGGCTTCCGAATCCCAGTCCGTGTCATAAATTTTGAAATCGATATCGGTATAGCCCTGTCGCGCAAACTGGATGACGCGCTGGATATAGTTTTCCGGTACATGCGTCTTGCGCGCGGCAATGATCTCACGCTTGAGGGCTGTATTCTTTTTGGGGTCGAAGCAATCGCCATCATCGCCTTCGCAATTCACGCAGGCACGCATGATCGCACTGAGATGCTTCTGGTTGATTTTCGAGCCGGTGACGAGGGCGGCGACTTTCTGTTCTTCCTCGACCTTCCAGTTGATGAAGGCTTCGATATCGGGATGGTCGGCATCCACGATCACCATCTTTGCGGCGCGACGCGTTGTGCCGCCCGATTTGATGGCACCGGCGGCGCGGTCACCGATTTTCAGGAAGCTCATCAGACCGGAGGATTTGCCCCCGCCAGACAGGCCTTCTTCTTCGCCACGCAGGTGAGAAAAATTGGAGCCAGTGCCGGAGCCATATTTGAAAAGGCGAGCTTCGCGGACCCAGAGGTCCATGATGCCGTTTTCATTGACCAGATCGTCATTCACGCTCTGGATAAAGCAGGCATGCGGCTGGGGACGCTCATAGGCGCTGGTGGAGCTTTTGGTCTTGCCGCTCTTGTGTCCGACAAAGAAATGGCCTTGTGCCGGACCATCAATGCCATAGGCCCAATGCAGGCCGGTATTGAACCATTGCGGGCTGTTAGGCGCAGCGATCTGTGCGGCCAGCATATAGGCCATCTCATCACGATAGGCCGCAGCGTCTGCTTCCGTGTCGAAATAGCCGCCTTTCCAGCCCCAATAGGCCCATGTGCCCGCCAGACGGTCAAAAACCTGACGTGCGTCTGTTTCGCCGCCGAAGCGGTCTTCGGCGCGTAATGCAGCCAGAGCGTCATGGTCAGGTTCATGCCGCCAGAGAAATTCCGGCACATTTTCCTGCGGTACTTTCTTGAGCACAGCGGCAACGCCCGCTTTGCGGAAATATTTCTGGGCCAGAATGTCGCTCGCTACCTGGCTCCAGCCGGCAGGCACAGTCAGGTCAATGGCCACGCCAACAGTCGAGCCGTCCGGATTGCGGATTTCGCTGGTTGTTGTGCGGAACGAAATGCCCTCATAGGGCGATTGTCCCTCAATCGTGAAACAACGCTGGATACGCATCGGACCCCCGGCTTTCCCTGTTTAATGATCGGGCCGCAGGGCGGTGCGTATTGCGGGTTTGGACAAGTGAACCCTATGCGTCTGATCCGCTTTGTTCTCAAACGCCTAAGCGGTTGAAATCCAGAGCTTTTCAGACGTCAGTTCGGGCAATTAGTCCAGATGGTCCGCAATCGGCCTCGCGCCGCCCCTCGACGAAAAGAAATCTTGATCCCAGCGGGCCTCTAGGTCAAGGCGTAGTGGTTAAGTGCAGCAATGACGCCATATCTAGCGTCATGCTTCTGGGGGCCGTCTGAAATTTGTGCGAATCGCTATGAAACACATGTTTGAAACGATTATCGAAACGGTAAGACTTTGGCAGGCAAAATGGATCGAATGACCTGATGGAGCCGCTGCCCCCATGTCGAATTTGACAAGTAAAGCCCTTGGTATGTCGTTGAAGGATCTGGATATCCTGATCGTCGATGACAATGCCAATATGCGTCTGCTGGTGCGCACTATTCTGCGCAGCTTCGGGCTGCAGGACGCGCGTCAGGCCCGCGACGGCACGACGGCGCTGGCCGAGCTTGAGCGGCGTGTACCATCACTCATCATTTCAGACTGGGAAATGGCCCCGATGAACGGCCTCGACTTTATCAAGGCCGTGCGCAGGGTCGGCCGCGAACCGCTCTGTTTCGTTCCGATCATCGTCCTGACAGCCCATGCGTCACGCCCCCTGATCGAGCAGGCCTTTGCCTGCGGTGCTACGCAGATGCTTGTGAAGCCGGTCACACCTGCCAATCTTCTTCAGCGCATCAACTGGGTTTTGGAAGATGACCGTCCCTTTGTACAGGTCGGCGACATCTATCGTCAGGAAATGCGCCTGCCCAAGTCGCCTCTGGCGGCTTCGCCGTCCGCCGCCGCTCCTGTGGACAAGACTTGGGCGCTGGACTAGGTCTTTTACCTAAAGTCACCTATCGCATTGAAAAATGGCCACAATCGGCGGAGAAATCTCCGCAGGTCTGGACCAGCACGCCGCTCGGTGCCATATTCGGCGCGCCTTCTATATGAAGGTGGAATCGATTTCATGGCCTGTCGGTCAGGCCCCGCAACGGTGAACTTATGAGCCTTTTTTCCGAGATTTTCGTTTGGTGGCATGGCCAGACAATGGGTACGCGCTTCTACACATGGAAGAATGGCCGCTTGGTCGGGACCGATGATCAGGGAAATCGCTATTTTGAATCTACAAAGGGCGAAACAGTGGGCGGATATCCGCGCCGCTGGGTGCTTTACAATGGCTATGCCGAAGGCTCGCGCGTGCCTGCCGAGTGGCACGGCTGGCTGCACAACACTGTCGATACATTGCCCTCCGACGAGGCCTATACCGCCAAGCCGTGGCAGAAGCCGCACCGCCCGAACTACACAGGCACACCGAAAGCCTATCGGCCTAAAGGCAGCATTGTCGGCGCGGGCACACGTGCCAAGGCGACCGGCGATTATGAAGCCTGGAAGCCCTGATATTTCTACTTCCATTCTCTCCGGGCGCGTGACGCTCATGACGTTGACCTGAGGACACCTATGCAGAGCAATTTTGTCGAAACACTGATCGGCGCCATTGTCGTAATCGTCGCTGGTGTTTTCCTGTTTTACGGCTACACAAACTCCGGCATGAGCAGCGCCAGCGGTTATCACGTAAGCGCCGAATTTGATCGGGTTGATGGTTTGGCCGGCGGCAGTGATGTGCGGCTGTCGGGCATCAAGGTCGGCACTGTGGTCGGTCAGTCGATCGATCCCGAAAATTACAAAGCCATCGTGAAGATGAACCTGTCGCGTGATGTAAAAATCCCTGACGATTCCAGTGCGAAGATCACAAGCGAGGGATTGTTGGGTTCCAACTATATCGCGTTGTTGCCGGGTGGCAGCGAAACCTATTTGGAAGACGGCAGTCAGATTGATTACACACAAGGGTCCATCGATCTGATGAGCCTGATCGGACAGGCTGTTTTTTCCACCACAGGTGGCAAGGACGATGCCGCAAAGTCCCCAGCACCTTGAGGCCAAGCGTTTGAAATCTGTTCTGTCTGCCTCCGCCCGCTTCATTGCCCTGACCGGACTTGCTATGTGCTTGTCAGTACCGGCTATGGCCGCAACTTATCCTGTGGCTGTATTCGGCGGTCTGGACAAGATCACCGCAAGGGTCAGCAAATTCAGCGCGACCGTTGATCAGCCAACCCGCTTTGGTGCGTTGGAGTTGACGGTGAGAGCATGTGATATGCGCCCGCCGGAAGAGACCCCGCAGACAGCGGCCTATGTCGAAATCCGCCAGATCAATGAAAGCAACAATACCATTGATCCGACGCCGATTTTCAAAGGTTGGATTTTTGCCGAAAGCCCCGGTCTCAACGGGTTGGAACATCCGGTCTATGATGTATGGCTCAAGACCTGCAAAAGCTCTGACGCGTCGTAATCGGCGGGCATCCGCATGAAGTCGGCGTGGCCGAGGGTGGCTTCATGCAGCATTGCGCGATAGCTATCGCGCGGAATTTCAATCGTTCCGAATTGTTTGAGATGCTCGGTTACAAATTGCGTGTCGAGCAGGGTGAAGCCTCCTGTAATCAGCCGTCCGACCAGATGGACCAATGCCACTTTGCTGGCATCTGTCTCGCGGCTGAACATGCTCTCGCCAAAGAAGGCTGAACCGAGAGAGACGCCATAGAGCCCGCCGACTAAGCGACCGTTTTGCCAGCATTCGACACAATGGGCATGTCCGCGCGCAAACAACTCGCCATATAGCTCCAATATCTGATCATTGATCCAGGTGCCTTCGCGCTCGGGTCCGCTCTCGGCGCAACCCAGCATGACTTGTCGAAAGCTGGTATTGACGCGAATGTCGAATGGCGCTGCCTTTATCGTGCGGCGTAGTCTTTTGGGCAGATGGAATTTGTCTAGCGGCAGGATTCCACGCAACTCGGGATCGATCCAGTAAAGTTCTGGATCGTCTCGTGCTTCCGCCATCGGAAAGACGCCAAAAGCATAGGCGCGCAGAAGCATGTCGCTATCAATGTTGCTTCTCTTCCTGTTGCTCATATCGCCTCCCGAAGGCTACGCCAGCATTCTGTCTTGGTATTGTGGAGCAGGCATGACAGGGATGCTGCCCAGGTCCACTAAAACAAAAGGACCATCGCACCAACAAAACAAGATAGGTGTGATCATCCAATGGTATTCGCCACTATAGTGTGAAAATCTTGTTGGCGGTATCGGTGAACGCTCTCGATATAATGCAAATAAAAAAACGCCCCCTGACTGGCATTGCATGACAATAGGGGCGAACCAGACGATACGGAGAAGTCAGCTACATGCTCGAACATATCGGTCCGGCATTTATTATTTCGCTCATCGTAGCCATCGGTATCGCGGCTCAATGGTTGTCTTGGTGGCTGAAACAACCCGCCATCCTTTTGCTTCTGGTCGCAGGCGTGCTGGCCGGCCCCGTCACGGGCGTTCTCAATCCCGACGAGCTTTTCGGGGATTTGCTTTTGCCCGCTGTTTCGCTCGGTGTTGCTGTCATTCTTTTCGAAGGTAGCCTAACGCTCAAATTCAGCGAGATCAGGGGCCATGGTCAGGTGGTGACACGCCTCATCACTATGGGCGCATTGATGTCCATGGTCAGCATTGCATTTGCGGCATGGGCGCTTGGTTTTTTCTCGTGGGAAGTCGCGTTGCTTTTTGGCGCTCTTGTTTCGGTCACAGGTCCGACAGTGATTGTGCCGATCCTGCGTTCGGTGCGACCCAATAAGAACCTGTCCAATATTCTGCGCTGGGAAGGCATCCTGATTGATCCGCTGGGCGCGCTGGCTGCCCTCGTGATCTTCCAGCTTGTTGCTATTGGGCCCGAACATCCGAGTGATTTCCTGCTCGTTGCGGAAGTATTCGGCATTGGTGCGGCCATTGGTGCCGCTGCCGCTTACGGGCTTGCTTTCGCACTGCGCCGTCATGTCATGCCGGACTACCTCCACAATGTGATCACACTGGCCATTGTGCTTTTCGCATTCTCGCTGTCCAACGCATTGGCGCATGAATCAGGATTGCTTGCGGTGACAGTCATGGGTGTCATTTTGGCTAATAGCAAAGACATCGACACAGAGGAAATTCTGCACTTCAAGGAAAGTCTGACTGTTCTTCTGACATCTGTTCTCTTCATTATTCTCGCCGCGCGTGTGCCCTTGGACAGTATTGAGGTTGATGGCACATCAACGGTGCTTCTTTTACTCTTCGTGCTTTTTATCGCTCGCCCCTTGTCGGTCTTCATTTCAACAGTGGGAACAACCCTTCCTTGGGCAGAACGCGCTGTGCTGTCATGGATTGCTCCGCGTGGCATCGTGGCCGCTGCCGTATCGGCCCTGTTTGCGTTGCGCTTGCAGGATGCCGGTGTGGTGGGGGCGGAAAGTCTCGTGCAGTTGACCTTCGCTGTGATTGTTGTGACCGTGCTTGCAAATGGTCTGACCGCGAGACGGGTGGCGCACTGGATGGGCGTGGCAGAGCCTGACGCACGCGGACTGATAATCGTGGGTGGCAATCCTGTTGCGCTGGCCATTGCTCAAAGCCTCAAAAAGCTCGAAATCGAAGTCATTGTCGCTGACACATCATGGGATCAGATACGGGCAGCCCGTATGGGTGGCTTGCGAACCTATTTCGGCACGGTCGTCTCTGATGACGCTGACAAGCGTCTCGATCTTGTCGGCATCGGTATGTTGCTCGGTCTTTCCCATCGGGCACCGCTGAATTCATTGGCCTGCCTTCGCTACGCAAACGAATTCGGCTCAGCCAATGTTTACAATATTCGAATAGCCGACACCGCAGAGCGGGCCACCCGTCCGGATGGACGAACGCTTTTTGCTGACGGCGTGACGCTGGAGCGGCTCGAAAGCCTGATTGCTAAAGAGGGGTTTGAAATCCGGCACACCCGTCTGACCGAAGAGTTCAATTTCAAGCAGATGGAGTCAAACCAGACCGACGAGAGTATCCTGCTTTATGCGGTTTCGCCGGAAGGGGCCGTCCATCCTTTCTGTAGTGATAGAAACTTCCGTGCAGGCGCTGGTTGGCGCGTTGCCTATCTGGATCGTCCGGAGCGACCGGCGGCAGAAGAAAAGCCCAAATCGGCGGCAGAGCGGGCACGGGCGCATCTCAACGATCAGACCCCCAAGCCCTTGCCGAGTTAAGGGCAATCCGCTCGCGATCCTGCAATTTCGGCGTATTCAGACAAGAAGCGGGATGGGCGATCATGCAGGGTCGGATTTTGACTGCGGGTCTTTCCCGCAGTCTGATCCGAACCTGCAGGAACAATGCCGTGTCATATCCCAATACGCTTATCTTTGTTGATCTTACATCCACCGATCCGGCCGCATGTGCGGAATTCTATGCAGCGGTTTTCGGCTGGGAAAATGACCCGCGTCCTTATGGTGTCTATCACCGCATGGTGCCGGGGCAGAACGCGCTCAATCCAGACGGGACGCAGAGCCAGATCGGCAATTTTCATATCGGCATCCATGACGCCGCCAATGCGCGTCCCCATCCCGTGCCCGAAGGTGTGGACCCGCGACAACCATCAGATAATGGTCGTAAAGCCCGTATCTGGGTGCTCATCAGCGCGGATGACAGCAAGGAACGGATTCTGAAGGAAGCTGAATCCCGTGGTGCTGAAATCCTCTGGCGCGATCACTATTGGAAAGAGTTCAACGGCTTCAATCATGCCTTCCGTGATCCTTGGGGCAATGAAATTGTCCTTTGGGGCAAAGCCGGTCCTGATCCGCTCATACCGTCAGACTATACCCGCGAGTGATCAGCCTATCGTTTTGATTGCAGACAATGCGCCTGCGCCTTCTCGGGTCACCTCGAAACGGCGCAGGCGTTTTGTTGTGTAGGTCGGGGAGCGCACAGTGGACACAGCCATATAGTCAGCACGAACAGCATCGGCTTCCACTTCCAGAAGGATGTAGCCGCGATGTCGAGTTTCGCAGTAGGTGATTTCGGGTACGTCGCGCAACAACGTCTCTTCAGCAATATCGAAGACGCGGGGGTCGGCGGCCAGATAGTCATAGCCACCTTTCGAGCTGACCGAGCTCGTTGCGAACTCAATGCCGATGCGCTGCCCTTCCGGCGTCTCACGCAGATCATTGGCCCAGAACTGGTGGGAGTCGCCGGACAGAACCACGAAATTGGCTTCTGCCTCGCGCACGGCGTCGTATAGGCGCTGACGGGATGCAGGATATCCGTCCCACGCGCCGGGGCTGATGGGCAGGCGATACCTCGTGCGCTCCACCCAGAGGCGGTTATAGGGGTTGGTCAATGCAGGCGCGATGACCTCTGGCGGAAACGCCTTGGTAAAATCCGGTGCATCCATTCGGGCCATGACAACCTGATTGCCCAGAATTTGCCAAGCAATGCCTTTGGCACGCGATGCCTTGAGTTCGCTTTTGAGCCAATCAAGCTGTTTCGCGCCCAGCAATGTGCGGGCAGGATTTCCAAGTACTTCGGCACGAAACCGTTCCGTATCCGCGCGATAGCTATAGCCATCCGGCAAACCATCAATTGCCCATTGAGCAGCGCGGGCATAATCGTAAACCGGCTCGCCGCTGATGTCTGAATAGGGTGTCTTGAGTTTAAGGACCTTGTTCTGGTCCAGCGCAGATGCTTTGTCGGCGCTCACAGGAACAGGGTACGCAGGGTCCTGCATGTCATAGCTGGTTTCGAACCAGAGCATCTGCTCTTCATAGTCCACTTCCTCGCTGCGGGCCGTTAGTCTTGTCTCGATTGTGTGGAGAGTTGCTAGCTCACCCATTGCATATGTCCGGTGAAGCGTGTGGAAAGCTTCACCCGGCTTGGGATCGCGGATCGGCATCCATTCAAAATAGGCCCTCATGGCAGCGTCGCGACGCACCTCCCACGAACCTTCTTTTTCTGGCTGATGGTTCTGTGCGCCACTCATCCAGGAATTATTCGCGGTCTCATGATCATCCCAGATCGTGATGAAAGGCGCTGTCGCATGCGCTGCCTGCAGATCGGGGTCACGCCGGTATTGAGAAAAACGCTTGCGGTAATCGTCCAGCGTTACAATTTCATGCGCGGGCTCATGCTCACGACCAATTTCCTTGGCCACATCGCCGCCATACCCGTCAGGTCCATATTCGTAAATATAATCACCGAGATGGATAATGGCATCGAGCTTCGCTTGCTTTGAAAGCTCCTTGTAAACATTGAAGAAGCCGAAGCCGTAATGCGAACAGGAGACAACGCCGAGCCGCAACTGCTTTGCTGTTTTGTCTGCCAATGTACATGTCCGGCCAACGGGCGAGGGCATATCGTCAACCATGAACCGGTAGAAATACTCTTTCCCCGTTTCCAGATCGCGAACATCCACCTTGATCGTATAGTCATTGGCCGCGAGTGCCTGCGCCTCTCCCGAACTTACGATGCTGGTGAATGCTGGGTCAGCGGCAACCTGCCATTTGACCACTGTGTCTGACACGGCGGTTACACGAGTCCAGATGATGACCGCATTCGCTTCCGGATCGCCGCTTGCCACACCATGAAGAAATGTCGGGTTGGTCTGTGCCTTGGCCTGTAAAGGGCTTATGAGCGTTGCTGAAACACCACCTACTGCCAAACCCTTTAGAGCCTCGCGCCGTGTAGGTCCCGATTTCTGCATTGCCAGCCCCTGAATTTGTATGTCTGTTTCCATTTTGTGGTCGCTTCCGTATGAATTCAGGCATGAGGACGCCCGGAAACTTGGCTTGTTTTATCCTGCGTTGAAGCTTCGCCAAAAAAGCGGGCGGATGTGCAAGTTATTGAGCGTTTCTGTACCCGCCATCAGTGAGTAGCATGCGCTATTGTGGATGCGAGGTTTTGGGAGAGAGCTATGACATCCAGAGTGCTTTGCGTCGGACGAAACAGTGTGGACTATGTATTCAGTGTCGATTTGAGTGCTGTGCGCGCTGACAGCAAGCAGCGTGCAGATGACCCGGCAATTGTCATTGGCGGCCAATGCGTGAACGCTGTTGTAACATTGGCCGCGCTAGGTGCGCAGGTCTCGTATGCCGGTGTCGTGGGCGCACAGGCCAGCGGTGACTTGGTGATGCAGTTCCTGCACGAAAACCGGATTGATCTGCGTGCTGTTGAGCGGGCGGCAGGCCTCGCCAATCCTTGCGCCTATATTTTTGTGGACCGGAAAACGGGCGAGCGCAGCATTGTCGAAACGCAGGCGGCAGATTTTCCGGCCTTTAGTGGCGAGATTGATGAGGCAATATGGGCCGAAACTTCATATCTCTATTTTGACGGTCACGAGATAGAAGCATCGGTCGCTCTTGCTCGTGAAGCGGCAATACGAGGTGTGGCGACTATGACGGATATCGAAGTGCTTTCACCTCAGACAACTGAACTGATCTCTTTGGTCGAAACATCGATTGTACCCAAAGGTGTTGCCTCAGAAATTGCAGGCTCCGACAAGGATGTCGATATGCTTGCAGCGCTCGCAGAACTTGGTGGAAGTTGTCATGTCGTGACCATGGGCGATCAAGGTGCAATCGGCGCGCTTCATGGTGGTGAGGTTTTTCGCGTTCCGGCCGTGCCGTGTCAGGTGGTGGACACGACAGGCGCGGGCGATGCGTTTCACGCAGGATTTCTCTATGCAGATATGGCAGGAGCATCCTTGCAGAAGTCTATGATGTTTGCGGCCCGCGTTGCATCCATCGCTTGCACTTTTGCAGGCCCCAGTGCGCCGTCATATGCACTTTCCAGTTTGAGCGCCATCGTCACGAACGAAACATGGATTTCCTGATCACGGCATGAACACCCCAGTTGCCATCGACAATCTGGGTAATGCCGAAATCGACAGCCACTGAGATGAGCGAGATAGCCTCGTCTTCGCTCAGGCCTTTCGATGTCATAAGAAAGCGTCGTGTCTTGCGGAATGCATCGCGCATGGCGCCGTCAACCGAGGCCTGTTTGTAAACCTCGGTCTGGGCATTCTTGCCAAGTTCCTTCAGATAATTGGGGTGAGAAAATCCGGTAATCACCCATTCCTCGTCCGTTTCGATAAGCGGGTAATCGAGATCTATGAGCTTGCTTTCCAGCTCACGCTTTTTGTGCAGAACCACTTGGAATACGCCCGTCAGAGAGCATTCGATGGCGGTCCCGCAAAGCTCGCTATCGCCTTGCGAGGCATGCGGATCGCCGACAGACAAAAGCGCACCAGGCACCGAGACCGGCAGAAATACGCGCGCGCCAGCACCCAATCGCCAATTGTCGATATTGCCACCGAAATATGCGGGCGGAACACTATCCACAATGCCCCAATGATCGGGGGCAAGAGCGACCACGCCAAAATGTGCTCGCAGCGGGATCTCGATATTTTTCAGGACGTCGAAGTTTTTTTCAATCGTTGTGTGGTCAACAGGAACACCGGGATAGTCGATCACATTATGCACGACGCCATATGGATCGGTCTGTGGTGTCCAGCGGTAGTTATAGACAGCCTTCGCGATATCGCCTGTGCGTCGTTTTTCGATTTCATAAATCGTGATGACTTCGCGCTGTGTCGGCTGGGTCAGCAATTCATTATAGTGAAAACCCCACCATGCAGCAGCGTTAGAGCCGAAATGACGACCCTCGAACCGTGTGCTGGCAGATGGGCGTGGCTGGATATCCAGAACCCGAAGCTCGATAATGTCGCCGGGTTTTGCGTCCTCCACAGCAATTGGTCCGGTGCAAATATGCACGCCGAAACCTTCGCCAGCCCCGCGGCCATAGGTTGATCCGTCCATGGGGCCAGCACCGCGACGATCGACATTTTTGCCGTCTTTGGTCCAGTGGAACACACTTTCCGCACCAGGATCATTTTCGATCATGCGCTCATAATCGTCATAAGCATGCTGGGTCAGTGTCTCGATGGTAACAAAATCGCCGGATTTCATTTCCAGAACCGGCGGGATGAACCTGCTGAAATACCCCCAGTGAACCGTATTGGCTGTAACAGGCAAATAGTGGTGGCGCGAACCGTCATCAGATAATGGAACGGATAGAGGAGCAGGCTCATAAGCTATGTCGGTCCGTTCAACCACCGTCGGAGATTCAGCAAGTGCAGTGTCACCGGGAATGTCGGAGAAGGCGACAGAGCGGTCATCTCTGGGTGTGCCGACGCGCTCGTCAGGGCGTCCGCGATTTGTCACCCACGGATCGGTTGCTTCTTGTGCGCTTGGAACAGAGCGACGGAATTCGCGGGGCGACACGCCATATTGATCCCGGAATGCCCGGCTGAAGTGAGCCGCGTCATTGAAGCCCCACCGGAAGCAAATATCCGAAATGGATAGCTGGTTGTGAATGGGACTTTCCAGATCGTAGCGGCAGCGCTCCAACCGGCGATATCGAATGTAACGTGTGAAACTCTGGCCGACATTCTCAAAGAGCTTCTGCACATAGCGAGGCGAGATGCCATGCGTGTCAGCGACATTGGTAAGCGAGAGGTCGGGGTCACCCAGCTGGGCTTCAATGGTCTGGCAAACGCGATGGAGCAGGGCAGCGCGAACACCGGCAGCACCTCCCAGCGCACGCGTGTCGGCCTGCCGGAAAATACCCGCCATGAGAAATTCAGGCAGGGCCATTTCAATGGGGCGCAGCTGGTCAACGCTGAGGTCTTCCAGTGCTTCGGACACCGAGGCGAGAAAGCCCGCCATTACATGTCCTATGCCCGCACGACCAGAAAGATGGATGACCTTGGTTGGCAAGGGGGCCATCAGCTTGGGACGGAATGCAGAGCGCGGGATGTAGACAACAACCATTCTGCAATTTGTTTCAAGCGTGAAAGAAGTGTCAGATCCGACGGCACCAAAAACAATATCGCCCGCAGTCGCTTTGATTTCGTTGCCCGCATCATGGAATGTAACTTGGCCTTCCAGCAGCGAGGTCACCCATACGCCGTCTTTGCCTGCTTCCTTGTTGATTTCCTGAATGGCGCGAATGTCTTGCGGCGTCGAGGTGAGGCGGGCAAAGCTCATACCTGATTGCGACATCACGGCCGAAAGAAGCCCATATGCCCCGTCAGGTGTGGCATGACCGCTAGGCTTCAGGGCAAGCCGCTCCAGCACCTCTTGCCATGCTTCATAGCGATCCGGTTTGGGGTAGGATTCAGTGGAAAAACGCCATGCGTCCATAGGAACTCACACAATCTGATACTAGGGCCACCGGCGGACTGCCAAAAGACAGTCCGCCTTGTGCCGAAAATTTGTGCAGCTCCTTTGCATCCTGCCCGGATTGATGACGCAGTACCTCGCATTTCTGCGAAAAATCCGACGGGTTACGCCGCACATATTGTGCATCGCAAGAAGTGTGCCCGCGCCGGACATGTCGATGCGCCGTTACTTGGGATCGCTTAGAGGGAAGATGTCGCGTGGAATGCGAACATGTACGCCCTGACGACCGTCCACCACCTGTGTCACTGTAAAGTCAGCCGAGATGCTCATCAGTGAATAGGCGTCGTTCTTGCTCAGTTTGCGTTCCTCATGGAGAAACTTGAGCATGTCCATAGACGCGCCGCGCATGGCAACATTGAGATCCTCATCAAAGCCATGAACGATCCAGTATTTCGGTGTTTCCAGCAAAGGTGAGGGAAACTCGAAATCCTTGCGCAGCACGATCTGGAACAGAACGTCGAGAGAGGCTTCAATCGCCGTGCCGCTGATTTCGCCGTCGCCCTGCGAGATATGCGGGTCTCCGATGGAGAACAAGGCACCATCCACAGCAACGGGATAGAACATGGTGGCACCCGCACCAATGCGCCAATTGTCGATATTGCCGCCATGGGCACCGGGCGGAATTGTGCTGACGCGGCCCTTCACATCGGGAGCCACACCGGCTGTTCCCAGATGCGGCCTCACAGGCACACGCACGCCGTTCAATGCGGTCTGACGATCACATTCAGGGCAATTTGTGATCTTGCCGGGAATTTCATATTTGCCTTCGAAGTCATAGGCATAAAAGGCTTCGGCCTGATTTGTCGCCTTGTCGAGACGATAGATCGTGACGCGTTCCTGTTCACCGAATTCCTTGTAGAGATGACCCCAATTGGCCGCGAGGTTTGAGCCATAGTCAAAGCGCGGCGTCATACGCAGATAACGCACTTCCAGCATGTCGCCGGGCTTTGCATCTTCCACCCAGATCGGACCGGTCATCAGATGCACACCGGGATTGCGATCGCTTTCGGGAATAGTGTTGAAGATATGCCGCACCGCGTCATCCATCATATGCTCGGGCGCGTCTCCGGCATGATGCGTGACAGCCTCGGCCTGGATCAGATCACCGCTTTTGACCTTGATGACCGGCGGCAATGACGCATCGAAATAGCCCCAGTGACATGTTTCCGGGGTCGCTCTGAGGAGATGCAGTCCGGACGGGTTCGTATGCTCCGTGCGTTGCGATCCCTGAACCATAGTATGCGCCATGAAAACTCCTCGTAACTGAAACTGATTTCCGAACTCTTTTGCAGAGCATGCTCACAGTTTCCAATGACTTGATGCGAGGCGTCTTGTGTTTACGCGCAAAAGATATGGCCAGCTTTACGGTCAGAAAGCGAATTGCCTGTGTTGCAGGCACATGCTTTGCGCATATGCCTGCAGCTTCATCGGCGCGCGTGTCAGCCGCTTATTACAACGCTGGTCATGTCCAGCGACCCGTACTCGACAACAGGCGTTTCAAAACGCACGGAATCATCTGGCCGTTTAGCCCCCATCACATAGAGAAGCGGGAGATAATGGTCAGTGGAGGGAACAGAAAGCGTGGCATCACGGCCTTGCGACGTATAGTTCACAAGGTTTTCCGGCTTGTCCGATTTGATAGCATCACGAATATAATCGCCAAAGCGGGTTGCCCAGTCATAGGCACCATCGCGCATCTGCCAGTTCATCTCCGGCAGGTTATGCACGATATTGCCGCTGCCCATCAGCAGGTAGCCTTCGTCACGAAAACTGCCAAGCAATGTTCCAAGCTCGAAATGCTGGCTCGGCAGCATCTGCGCATCCATGCTCACCTGCACCACAGGCATATCCGCTTTCGGAAAAACCTTGGTCAGCACGCACCAGGACCCGTGATCCAGCCCGCGTTCGCCATCCATGATGACATCCAGCGGTGCCAGTCTCTCGCAAATGGCGGCCGCCAGTTCCGGACTGCCTTTTGCCGGATAGCGCATGTCATACATAGCTTTCGGAAAACCGCCGAAATCGTGAATGGTCGGCGGTTCCATCGCGGCGCTCACGCGCACACCGCGAGTAAACCAATGCGCAGATATGCAGATAATGCCTTTTGGCTTACCGAATTCCCGGCCAAGTGCTTCCCAGCATTGCGTGAAGGCATTGTCCTCCATCACATTGCCGGGGCTGCCATGACCAAAGAAAATGGCCGGTTGTTTTATGCTCTTGCCGCTTTGCATGAGTTTTCTCTATTTTCGGTTGCGCGTTCAGGCAGGGGTTTTGATGCGCGAGGTCATGCCCTTCATCTGCTCCCATGTGCCCTGATAGCGCGAGACCAGCCACTGGTTGAGATCGCTTTGCGCACGTTCCTGCCAGGAATAGCGCCCGCGAATGGCAAAGCGTGATTTCAGTCCCACCTGCACCAGCTTGTCCACATGGAGATCCTGCTCCGTGATTTCCATAGCAGATTGCATGTTCATGTCCAGCCGCTCTTTGAAAAGCGGTTGCGACATAGCTCCGGGCGCGACCAACCAGCCGATTGTCATTGAGTGAGTGTTAGCGCTCTCGGCATGAAGGATCAGATAGATAATCATATCGGACGTGACCACAAGCGACAGCGTCGGCGGAATATTGGCAAACACCGCGCGGTGGCGTTCTTCATCTGTCAGCTTTGGAAAGACCGGCAGTACGGCTTTTTGCAGCGGGTTGAATGCAGCATCTGGATGAAGCGTACCGTTGAAGCGCAGATAACCCGCGCTGCCCTCCGGCATATCCGGAAAAGTCGCAAGCTCGCTCGGAATGAAATCGTGCAAAGGGCCATGATGCAATTTGTTGGCGTGGTAGCCGTCATTATTGTTTTCCATCATGACTTTCCAGTTCCACGGAAAGCTCATCGGCTCGTCTGGCATATCACCTTCCGCATTGGCCATATCGTAATTGGCAAGCGCTTCGGCGACGCTGCTCAGGCGCGGTGCGAGGGGGGCTGCATCCATATCGAAATTGATGAAGACGAAACCTTCCCAGACTTCCGTCTTGATTTCCGGTAGCCGCACGTCATTGCGGTCAAAGCCGCAGGTCTTGCCCATGGCCGGTGCGCCCATCAGGCGTCCGTCCAGTGCATAGGTCCAGTGGTGATAGGGGCAGACAAAGGCTTTCGTATTGCCGCGTCCTTCTGCCACCAGCATCGCGCGGTGTTGGCAAACAGCAGAAAGTGCTTTCAGTTCTCCGTCGCGTGTTCGCGTGATGATAATGGGTTCGCCGATATGCGTAGCAGTGAAGTAATCACCAGCATTCTTTACCCAGTCAACGCGTCCGACACACAGCCACTCTTTGTTGAATAGGGCTTCCTTCTCGAATTCGAAAAATTCCTCACTTGTATAACAGGCAGGAGGCAAGGTTTCGGCTTCAGAGACATCCGAGATGGAACTGTCCAACCCCTTGAAGAAATCGTCGGTGAGAATTGTACTCGGCATAGTTTACTCCGCTCAAACGCTCTTCCCCGAAGGGACAGACGCAAGTTTCAGGCCTCTGGCTTCTAGGCTTGACCATAGGCAGAGTTCCGTCACCGCTCTTGCAGTCAGGCGTCCAAACTATTGTTTTTCAAGCGGCAGAGCTTCCCACATGCCTAGAAAAGCGGCGGCACTTCGCCCCAAAAAGTGGCAGATGAAGCGCCGCAAGTAGCGCGGCATAGCATTCGAGCGCGGGCAGGCAAGACCAAACAGGCGCAAACCGCTCTACTCATCGGTGTAGAGTTGGATTTGAGGTGAGCCGTCCTGTCATGAAGATCAGCGTTATTTCCGGAAGCCAGAGACCCGATGCACAATCGAAAAAGGTCGCCGAATATTTTCTTGCCAAGCTGAAGGGAAAGGAAGTCGAGACCGGCGGTCTGATTGATATGGGAACGGAACCACTTCCATTCTGGGATGAAAGTGCTTTCTCTTCTGCACCATCCCCCTTGAATGATGCGTGGAAACCGATCTCTGAAGAGCTTGCTTCCTGTGACGGATTCGTCGTGGTTGTGCCCGAGTGGCACGGCATGGTGCCGCCTGCACTCAAGAACATGCTTCTGTTATGCACCAGCGAGTTGGCGCATAAACCGGGTCTTATCGTCTCGATCTCGGCATCACTCGGCGGCACTTATCCCGTGGTGGAGTTGCGCACCACTGGTTTCAAGAACAACAGGATCTGCTGGATTCCCGATCATGTGATCATTCACGGCGTCAAATCTGTGCTGAACAATGAGCCAGCCACTGACGAAGCAGCGGAAGCAAAAGTGGTCGCCCGCTGCGCTTACAGCCTCGGAATCCTGTTGGAATATGCCGCTGCATTGAAGAGCGTGCGCGAGAGCCATGCCTATGATCCCAAAGCATTTCCCTTTGGCATGTAGGAAAAGACAAATGCCGGGGCGCGTCTAGGCAAGCATCTGGCATGGGAATTGATTAGCGTTAAATCGGCTTGGGCTCGCATGTCTTCGACACGAGGCACTAAGCGCTGAATAGGATCAGTGTTATGGAATACGAAGTCTTGACTGTTAAGCCGATGACGGCACGTATCGGCGCGGAAATAGAAGGCGTTGATCTCTCCCAACCTTTGACGAACAAGATCGTTGATGAACTCCACAATGCGTTGATGGAGCATCAGGTCATCTTCTTGCGGGATCAGGATCTCGATCATGATCGTCATAAGGAGCTTGGGCGCGCATTCGGCGATCTGGCGATCCACAGCGGTGTTGCAGGGCTTGCCGATCATCCCGAAATTGTTGCCATTCATGCAGACGAGAATTCAAAATTTGTAGCCGGCGAGAACTGGCACTCCGATCTCACCTGCAATGAAATTCCGCCCATGGGCAGCATTCTTTATCTACCTGTCGTTCCCGAATATGGTGGCGACACCATGTTTGCCAGCATGTATGCCGCTTATGAAGCCTTGTCGCCCGGCATGCAGGCTTATCTCGATGGGCTTTATGCGGTGCATGATGGCGAGCATGTTTATCGCCCTATCACGAATGATCCGAACAAGCGTTTTCCCACCAATACGCATCCGGTTGTGCGCACCCATCCGGTGACAAAGCGGAAGGGCATATTCGTCAATCCGTCCTATACGACAGAAATTGTCGGACTCGGAAAGGCCGAGAGCGATGGTGTGCTGAAAATGCTTTATGACCACTGCGCCAATCCCAACTTCCATGTGCGTTTTCGTTGGAAGCCGAAGTCGGTTGCCTTCTGGGACAATCGCTGCACATGGCATCTGGCTGTTTGGGATTACTTCCCGCAAGTGCGCTCGGGCTATCGTGTAACCGTTGGCGAAACACTCCGGCCTGCATAACCGGCCATTAGACACAAGAAAAGGCGGCTCGTTGGAGCCGCCTTTTTTGTACGTGTCTATTTCGTTTCAATCGTCAAAAGCGATGGACACAGAGAGCGGTGCCCAGTCTGCCATTTCCGCATGGAAGTTGCCCATTGTCCGGCCCACATAATGCAGCGCATCCGCACCGAGCAGCAGATGCATCGGTGGTTCTTCGGCATCAGCAATTTTAAGCACGGCCAATGCCGCTTTCGCCGGATCGCCGTTCTCGCTGCCGCCATGTCCCGACAGGATGGATTTGGCCATGTGGGCCGTCGGCTCGTAGGCGGAGATTTCTTTTTTGCAAACTGTCAGCGAGCGCGTGGCAAAATCCGTGCGCAATCCGCCGGGTGCCACATTGGTCACTTTGATGCCAAGCGGAGAAACTTCTTCGGCAAGTGTCTGGCCGATGCATTCGAGTGCGAATTTGCTGGCACCGTAAATGCCCGTTCCCATCCAGGGGGCAAGGCCGCTGACGGATGTCACGTTGATAATCCGCCCCGCGCCGCGCTTTCGCATATAGGGGAGAACAGACTGGATCACGCTGATCGTGCCAAAGACATTCACTTCGAACTGGGCGCGAATTTCGGCCTGTGATGCTTCCTCGATGGCGCCGACCAGGCCATATCCGGCATTGTTCACGAGAATGTCGATTGCACCAATCGTCTCTTCAATCTGCGCGGCCGTGTCAATTACCGCTTGCTCGTTTGTAATGTCGAGGATGAGGCCGATGGCATTCTTCGCTGCGAATTGCTCAAACTTTTGCTTGTCTTCAGCGCGGCGCACAGTCCCCACCACGACATCGCCGCGGGCAAGCGCGGCGGCGGCGATTGCCTGACCAAAGCCGCTGCTGACACCGGTGATCCACCAGATTTTTGGTTTTTCGCCTGTCATATAATGTCCTGTCAGCAATGTGCCGTGGGGGGAAGCCGAGAGACCTGAATATTGAGATCAGAAAGGTTTGTCGCCTTTGGCCCAAAGGCGATGCATCAGGCGCTCGTATTTCGTGTCATCAAAAAGAGTGCCGGTATGGAGTGTGCAGCGATTATCCCAGACGAGAATGTCGCCGACCTGCCATTTGTGTCGATAGACGAAGCGGTCTTCGGTGACAAATTCAATCAGCTCGTCGATCAGCTTCTGGGCCTCGTCATCATCCATCCCGACGATGCCCTTCACGGTTCCAGTGCTGACCCAAAGCGCCTTACGGCCATTGGCCGGATGCGTGCGGATCAGAGGATGAAGAACATCGGGATTGGCCGCTTTCAGCTCGTCGCTGATCTTCATGCGCCCGAATTCGCGGCTCGACATCAGGTGCTCGTAAGAGTGATGCAGCACAAGTCCATCGAGCTTTTTCTTCTGCTCGTCGGAAAGCACATTATAGGCTTCACAAAGATCTGAGAGCAGGGTGTCGCTGCCTTCCGGCGGGACTTCAACGGCATAGAGCATGGTGCACATGACCGGCTCTTCCTTGTAGGAATAGTCGGTGTGCCAGCCAACGCCGTCATTATGTGCGCCGATCGGTTTTCCGTTTTCAGTCTTGTTTGAAAGGCGGAAAATTTTCGGATAGCCGGGCAGGGTGAATTGCGTTTGCGTGTGGTCTTCCGGTTCACCGAACAGGCTGATGAAGGACATCAGATCATCGGGTTCCATGGTTTGGCCACGCAAGACGATTGCGCCATTGGCATGGAACAGGTCGATCACCTCTTGCCGTGTACCGGCATCGGCGCTCTTGAGATCGACATCGAGTATCTCGACGCCAAACCCGGACATGAGGGGGGTGGTTTTGATTTTTGTATCGGCTGTCATTCGGAACGCCACTTCTTACTGTTTGTGCCGGATGTTATGTCCGCATTCTTTTCCTGGTCTTGCCTGCCGACGCCCTTTGAATTGCGCTTATTTTTGCGGGGCATCCGCTTTGGCCAGCAGTGATTAAATGAGTGGCACAGGATTTCCGCTGCCTATTTTTGTGGCGTAAATTTGAATTGCGCACCAAGACTGGCTGAATTCCGCCGTTCGAAAATCTCGGCCACACTTTTCCGGTTCTATTTTGACGGCTTTTCCCGTGCCAAATTGTCACCGCAGCGCCATGGGAGAGGCCGAACAAAGTTAATTTTTGTTCAGACTTCTTGTTCATACGAACAGATACTTGTTCAAATTCCCCAACGGCAATCGTGATGCTGACAAGCGAAGCAATCTCGCTTGTTTCGCTGCGGTGCGTGATGATTTTTTGTCATTAAAAACTGTAAAATTGTCGATTTTTTTCAAATAATATAATAAAAACAATAACTTAAATTGATGGCACAGCCTTTGCTAGCCTCTGCTGCATCTGCGAACACTTGGGTTCTGCGTTGTATATATGGGGGCTTAAAGGCATGCGAAAACTAGGGCTGTTTAATTCCGTCTCGCGGGTGGCGTTAGGTGCCGCTCTTGCGGCGTTCATTGCGCCAGGTGGCGCATGGGCGGAAGAGGCCGCAACCACGCAGGAGACGGATGCAACTGAGATTGTAGAGTCACCTGCCAATGCGCAGGAGATGCTTGTCATCTCCGAGCGCGACAAGGCGGGTCTGCTGGAGCAGCAGCCGAGCAATCTTCTCTTTGGTATGAAGAAGCCGCTGCTGGAAACAGCGCGTTCGGCAACCTTTGTCAGCAGCGAAACCATGGACGCCTATGGCGTGACCACGGTGGACGATCTGACAGCAGTGTCGCCGGGCACATTCACATCTTCTTTCTATGGTGTCGAAGGCGCGCTGAATGTGCGCGGACTTCTCGCCGAAACATATTTCCACGGCTTCAAGCGTATTGAAAACCGCGGCACCTATCAGACGCCGCTTGGCGCTACATCGCGTATCGACATTCTGCGTGGCCCGCCCACAGCCAATTTCGGTCCCGGCAAGGTCGGCGGCTTGCTCAATCTTGAGCCCAAGACAGCCAAGGTCAGTGACGAAGCTGGCTACATGACCGAGGTGACAGGCGAGGTCACGGCGACAGTCGGTTCATACGACAAAAAGAACACCAGCTTTCAGGCCGGTATTCCGCTCAATTTCGGTGACACGGCAGGCGGCGTTTTCGTCTATGGCGAAATCGAAGACTCCAAGAGCTTCTATCGCGGCATAGAGCCGGAACATCAGTTGCTTGAAGCCACAGCCCAGTTCGAAACGATGAACGGTTGGACCTATGGCGGTGGTGTCATGTATTACAACTCGGAAGGTTATGTGCAGACCCCGGGCTGGAACCGCGTTACACAGGATCTGATCGACAATGGTACATATATTACCGGCTCGAACAGCGCGATGGTTGACGCCAACGGCAATGGCTATATCGATGCAAGCGAACTTCCTCCGGGTGGACTGACACAGGCCCCCGAATGCTTCGGTTTCTGCAATATCGATCCCGCCTATCTGCCGCTCGACACAGGTGTCGGCACGACACAGCTCAGCCATCGTGATGTCTATACAAGCGATGCTGACTTCTCCGACACCACAACGCTCACCCTCTATGGCGATCTGATCAAGAGCTTTGCGGACGGATCGGAGCTGAAGCTCCAGATGTTCTATGACTCGCTGGATAATAAGCGTTTCGTAAGCTACGGATTTCCCGCCGACTATGACGCCTACACGGTCGAAGGCCGCGTGACGTATAATGGTGAGGTCAAAGTAAAGGACTCGCCGGTTGTCGTGTCTTACAATGTTGGCGGCAGCCACCGCTACTATGATGCGCAGAAGAAAGAGTCCTTCAACTATGGCGGCATCGCGCTCGATCGTCGTGATATCTCCGTAGGCGCAACACCTACAGATACTCTCGGCTCGCCCTTCATCGCTGGTTCCGGATATGCCTGGGACTACAACAACAACTCGACATGGAATGATACGGGCATCTTTGCGATGACCGATATCAATTTCGACGAAACCATTCTGATGACCCTGACAGGTCGTTACGACTGGTACGACGTCGAAGCCAATGACACAGGTGCTCTTTGCTTCTGTACAGCAGGCCCCCAGTCGGACTCGCAGGGTGCGTTCACCTATAGCGCCATGCTGATGTACAAGACACCCATCGGTGTCCGCCCCTATGTGAGCTATGCCGAAACCTCTGCCATCGAGTTTGGTCAGGCTGGTGACGTGTCGCCCACAAATATAGCGAACGGAAACTGGTTGTCCGATGGCGACCTGATCGAAGCCGGTATCAAGCTTGAAGCTTTTGATGGCGTGTTGACTGGTTCGCTCGCCGCCTACAAGCAGCACCGCACAGTGCTCGACACAGTTGGTGGTGGCATTGACGAAACAGAAGGCAAGGGCGTGGAACTCGAACTGCGCTATCTGGCGACGGACAATCTGAGCTTTACCTTTGCCGGTAACGTCCAGAAGACCAAGTTCCTCGGCAGCTATGATGCCTTCTACTACTTCACACCGGCCACATTCGGCTACAACCCCGCCGACTATTATGGCGCGGGTCTGGTCGGCTACTCGTTCAGCAACATCGCTGGCATCACCGGCAATAGCTACTATTCCGGTGCCATCGAAGACCGTCGCATTCCTGAAATCGTTGCAAGCCTCTACGCGACCTACACCACAGACAGATATGACTGGGGTCAGGCTGGCACGACCTGGGGTGTCCGCTACGTCTCGGAAACAGCCGGTCTTGCTGCAACACCTGTGAAGTACCCGGACTATTTTGTGGTGCAGGCTTCTGCCTATGCCGACTTTGCCGACTGGCGTGTGGCGCTGAATGTCGACAACGTCCTGGACGAAAAATACTTCACACCGCTTCAGGATCTCTATGGCGATGTGGCTGTTCTGCCCAGCAAGGGTCGTGAATGGCGTGCCACAGCGACCTACCGTTTCTGATCGAAACGTCTGACGACAAGTAACTGAGTACAAAATGCCTGGAGGCCAGCATATGGACGACAAACAATCTAATATCTACCCGTGGTTCGTATTGCTGGCCTTCAGCGCAATGTTTTTCCTCGTCACCGCCGGCACCTTCACCTCGCTTGGTGTTGTGTTGCCGGACATGGTGCGCGATCTGGGGTGGGATTGGACCGCCGCAGGTCTGGGGTTCACGCTTCTTGGTGTGTCCTGCGGATTGTCCAGCTATCCGCCTGCCTTCATGATCCGCAAATTCGGTGTGCGGGCCACCGTGCTGTTTGGTACGGCAATACTTTGTGCAGGATTTCTTCTTCTCTATTTCGTGAATAGTGTTCCGACATATTTTGCTGCCATGCTTCTGGCAGGCACTGGTTTCTCGTTTGTTGCCACGGTTCCGGGCACCTACATGATTGCCCGCTGCTTCAAGAAGCAGTCCATGGCATTCGGAATTTACTTCACAATCGGCGGGGTAGGTGGCATTGCCGGACCCTTGATCTATTTTCTCGCCGTCGGCGTCTGGGACAACTGGCGCATGCATTGGATGATTGTCACCATCCTGACGGCACTGGCGGGTCTCGTCACAGCGGCATTCTTGCGCGAAGGCAAAGACGAAGATGAGCGCGCGGAAAATATCGCAATTTCTGCAGCTGAAGAAAGCCCATCCGGCGTCTATGTGACAAAGCAGCCATGGACGGCCAAGCAAGCTCTGCGCACGCCCCAGTTCTATGTCATCGCCGCCGCTTATGTGTCCTTTCTGCTGTGCGGCATTACCGTGAACAGCTTGTCGGTCGGGCATCTGAGCGAACTCGGCATCAGCATGGCTGTGGCCGGTGGCTTGCTCAGCTTCGAAGCCTTTCTCAATGCCGCATCACGTGCCGTCAGCGGATTTGTCGGCGAGTATATTGATCCCAAGAAACTCCTCGCGATCTCGCTGGCATTGTTGGTGGCGGGCATGATCGGACTTGGTTTCGGCAGCAACTGGTTTGCACTGTCTGTCTATGCCGTTGGCATCGGCGTTGGATACGGCATGACCTTCCTCGCCACCAGCGTGCTGTTGATGAACTATTACGGCCGCAGCGCTTACCTCGAACTTTTCTCCTTCATGAATGTTGCTGCGACCCTTGCGTCTTTTGGCCCGTTTTTGGGCGGGTACATGCGAGATGTCACAGGCTCCTTCACCTACGCTTTTTTCCTCTACACGCTGGTTCCCGGTCTTGTGTTGATTGCAGTCATGCTTATGCGCCCGCCACTGCGTGTTGACATAAGTGGTGACGAAGAAAGTGAGACAACGGCAATGATGGCAAAGGCTGGCGACTAAACGCGCCAATGATTTTAGACAGATGAAATGTCAGCGCATTTCATGAGTAACAAGTTTCAGTGAGACAATGAGAGGTCAAGAAGCGTCAATGTCATCCCCCACAGCAAAAAAAGAATTCGGTGTCTTCCTTCCCATTGCGAATGGTGGCTGGATCATCTCCAAGAACACGCCGACGCTTGATGCATCCTATAAGCAGAACCGCGAAGCGGCGATCATTGCCGACGAGATCGGACTGGACTTTATCATGTCGATGATGAAATGGCGCGGCTTCGGTGGCGAAACAGAACATTGGGGCACCTCGCTTGAATCCGTCACCATGATGGCTGGCATCGCTGAGGCAACCAAGAATGCCAAGATCATCGCCACTGTCCACACATTGCTGCAAAACCCCGCTGTTGTTGCGAAGATGATCACGACGCTCGATCACATTTCAGGTGGTCGTGCGGGCCTCAACATTGTCTCGGGCGCATTCAAGGACGAGTTCGACCAGATGGGGGCTTGGCCGGATCTGGATCATGACGGACGTTACCGTTATGCCGAGGAATGGACAAAGCTCGTCACCACAATGTGGCAGAAGGATAACGTCGATTTTGAAGGCGAGTTTTTCAACTTCAAGGATTGCGTGTCACAACCAAAGCCCATGTCCAGCCCGCGCCCCTATCTTATTTGTGCCGGCCAGTCCGAACGCGGCCTCCGCTTCACTGTGCAGAACACGGATGCCTGCTTCATCGGAGGCAAGACATCGGAAGACACATTGCGGATCAGCCGCCTTGCCCGTCGCGTTGCAGCCGAGCATGACACCACGATCAAAGTCTTTGCCATGAGCACGATTGTCTTTGGCGAGACCGATGCGGAAGCAGAAAAGACTGTCCAGTATTACAAGGAAGGACTCGATTGGGGTGCCGTGCAGGGCATGATGCGCTCCTACGGCATGGAGGCCGATGGCTCCACATCTGTCATGGGTGAGAAAGCCAAAGAGACTTTCATGACCCACACAGTTGCAGGCACGCCCGCGACCTGTTTTGAAAAGATCAAGGAACAGATCGAAGGCTGCGAGCTCGACGGCATCATGATGATCTTTCCCGACTATGCGAAGGGTCTCACCAAACTCGGTGCGGAAGTGTTGCCACAGCTAAAGGCGCATTTCTCATGAGTGGTATGTCATTAGGTTTTGCGGCATCACAGGCTGATGGTTTGCCGGAATGGATTGCGGCAGAGCGCACTGCACTGGTCGTCATCGACATACAGGTCGATTTTGCAAGCCCGGATGGATTGCTAGCCGGTTTTGGTGTCGATCTGAGCAATGTGCCTGCGGCAATCGCCAATACCGAAAAGCTGATAGAAGCCGCCAGAGCCGCGCATGTGCCGGTTATTTTTGTCGGGCTTGAAACGCGTCCCGAAACGGACTCACCCGTTTGGGCAGAGCGCATGCGTCGTCGCGAAGGCGATCCGGAAGCAGAAAGCGCGATCTGTCGTGCAGGCACTGCCGGTGCTGCTTTCTACGGCCCGCAGCCACAAGAGGGCGACACGATTGTGATGAAGCCTAAATACAGTGCGTTCTATGCAACCGATTTTGCGGCAACACTGGAAAAAATGGGCGTCGATACAATCGTTGCCTGCGGCCTCACAACAGAGTGTTGCATTGACTGCACCGTGCGCGATGCCTTCCACCGCGATTTTCATGTCATCATCGCCGATGACGCCAGCGCGGCCTATGAGACGGATATTCATACCGCCGCTCTTCAGATGCTGGAACTCAATTGCGCGGTGATCCGTAGCACTGCGGACATTGCGGAAGCATGGGGGGCAAGCGCATGAGCGACCTGCTCGATATCAAAGGCCATGCGCCATATCAGGTAAGTGACGAGGAACGTGCGGCCATCGAAGCGGCCATCGATATGGACGAGCTGACCGCACTCGCGCTGGAGCTTGGAAACATTCCGAGTCCTTCCAAGAGTGAAGCCGCCGCCAGCCAGTATGTTTTCGACTGGATGCAGCGCGAAGGGTTTAACCCCCGAAGCGTCGGCGCGACACCTGAGCGACAGAATGTCATTGGCGAATATGGCGGTAGCGAGGTCGGCGCGAATTTGCTCTTCACAGCGCATCTCGATACCGAAAGCCCGACATACGAACCCGATCTGGACAATGCAAAATATCGTCCCCAGACATTGGCCAATAGAGAGTGGCTGGAATGCTGGCTGGAGGACGGGAAGCTCTTTGGCTATCCGATTGCCAATGATCGTGGCCCGATGAGTTGTTTCATGATCGCAGCAAAGGCATTGCGAAAAGCCGGAATTCCACTGGCAGGCAAACTTTATCTCACAGCCTGTCCGGGCGAGATCGGCCCCGAGCCGATTGAGGATCGCAAGGGTGTTGACTATCTGGGCAAGGATATCGGCGCACACTATCTCTTTCATCATGGCGGTGTGGCACCGGATTTTGCAATCGCAGCCGAAGGCTGTGACTTCGGTCTGACATGGGTCGGTTCGGGTTATGCGGTTTTCCGCATTCGTGTTTTCGGGCAGGGTATATTCACGCCCATCTTGGATCACCCCGAGAAAATCGAGGAGCATCCAAATCCGATCTATCGCCTCGGTCCGATCATTGATGCGCTCCACAAATGGGGCAAAGCGTTTCCCGACAGGCATCGCTATGAAAGCGAAGGCGGCATTGCCGTTCCCAAGACACAGATCGATTCAATCAAAGCCGGCATTCCCTATTCATTCGGGACAGGCACAGAAGTTGTTTCGATCTATCTGGAAGTTGGCCTGACGCCCAAGCAAAAGGCCGCAGATATCCAGCACGAGTTGAACGCAATAATGCGCGAGTTCGATATAGAGGGGTTCGACGTGGAACCCATGGTCGTGCGTCATGGCTTCGAAGCAGATGCGCAAGATGTGGCACCATTGGTCGCCGCTGTTTCCGACGCCACCAAACTCACATTGAATGAACCGTTGCAGCGTGCCAATCCGGTTTACTCCAGCATGTGGCGCGATCAGAACGTCTTCAACATGCATCGCATTCCGGCTGTCACAACCGGCATGCCGCGCTGGCGTCCAACACCTGAAGACCTGAAAAAGAGCGCGCTCATCTATGCGCTGACAGCGCTCGCAATTTGTGGTCGGGCGTCAGATGCAGCAGATGCGGACAGCTACAAACCCGTTTATGGCGAAAATCCTTTCTAGAGTTCCGAGAGTAATCAATGGACCATTCTGCAAGTTTTGATCATTCCATACCGGTGGTGGACCCGGAAAAATATCGCAGCGCCTTGGGCAGCTTTGCGACAGGCGTCACAGTGCTGACAACCATTGCCAATGAAAAACCTGTGGGGACCACAGTCAGCGCATTTTCTGCCTTGTCCCTGGTTCCTCCGCTTGTCCTTGTCTCGCTTGGTTTGAAAAGCGAAACACTGGCGCACATAAAGCGGGCAGGTTTTTTCTGTGTGAACATTCTTTCGGCAGACCAGACCGATCTCGCAAAGCGTTTTGCCACTTCGGCAGGCGCATCGAAATTTGATGGCGTCGATTTTGTCACCGGAGACAACGGAGCGCCGCGCTTCCAGAACACCAGTGCCTCGCTGGAATGTGACTTGGATGACTGCATTCGCGGCGGCGACCATGACATTTTGATCGGTTATGTGCGCGCGGTGAATGTCTCGCCCGAGCGATCACCGCTTGTCTATTACCGCGGCAGATTTGTGAACGCGGTTAGTGAGACGGCATGAGATGACTTGGCACTTCTTATGCAATGTAAATCCACAGAGCGTGACCGCAGTTCGGTCCGCTGGTTATGAAGACAGGAATAGGAAATGAGTATGTTGGCCTATTCGGATGGCCCTCCGGCATCGCGCCGGATGATCGGCCTGGTGGTCGCAGCAGCTGTTCACCTTCTATTGCTTTGGGCTTTGTTGAGTGGCCTGGCAAATGACGTCATTGAGGCCGTGCAGGAGCCGTTGCAAGTTGCACTGATTGCCGAGCCTCCCGCACCTGCGCCGCCTGCACCGCCACCGCCGGAAATCGTCAAGCCCCCCGAGGCCTATGTGCCGCCGCCGGTCGTCAAAGTGAAGCCGCCTCAGGTTCCGCAAAACACGATCAAACAGGTTCAGACCAAGACCCCCGATCCCGTTCCCGTGGTGCAGACACCGCAACCGGTTGTGCCGCGTGCAGATCCCGTTCACGGCAATACACAGCCGCCTTATCCCGCTGCCTCGCGTCGCAATGGCGAGGAGGGACGCGTCGTCCTGCGGCTTTATGTTGCCGAGAACGGACGCGTGACAGATGGCGAGGTCGCAACATCAAGTGGTTTTCCGCGTCTCGACAAAGTGGCGCTGATCCATGCACGACGGACATGGCGTTTCATACCGGCGGAGTTGAACGGCAAAGCCGTCGGCCATTGGATGAACTTTGTCGTGACATTCAAACTGACCGACTAACCCCCCGGTAGAAATAGCCGATTCAAATCATATGGGTGGCAACACCCGAGATAACGAGTTGAAGAGTACAAGGACAAAAGTGATGAAGACCCCCTCGATCTCCCCGAAATTCAAAGCGGCTGCGTTGACCATTCTTTTGTCGGCAGGTTTGGTCTTTGGTGGCTTGGGCATTTCCGCCCATGCCGAAACGCCCGCGGCAAAGGCTGATGAAGCGCAGGAGCTTCCCGCCGAAGATGCTGCCGCAACGCCGGAAGCAGATGCTTTGGCCTCCGAAGCCGCAGAAGGTGCAGAAGGCGCTCCTGTAGTCGAAGAAGAGATTGCCGCAGAGCCGGAAAATCCTTATGGCCTCGGCGCGCTTTGGGCGCAGGGCGATGCGGTGTCCAAAGGCACATTGATGATCCTCATGTTCATGTCCATGGGAACTTGGTATTTCCTCATCACCAAACTCATCGAGCAGCGTCGCCAGTTCGCCCAGTTCAATCGTGTGCTCAAACTTTTCGTGCCCACAGAGACATTGCGCGAAGGTATTTCGGTTCTTCCGCGCAACAACACCTACCGCGTCATTGCCGAAGGCGGCGAGGAAGCCGTTGTCCAGTTCAACAAAGGGCTGAGCAGCGAAGTGACATTGTCCGAATGGACCATGGCAGCCTTGCAGCGTTCGGTTGACGGGTTGACTGCAAAGCTTCAGGGCGGTCTGGCATTCCTAGCAACGGTTGGTTCCACAGCACCGTTTGTCGGTCTCTTCGGAACAGTCTGGGGCATCTATCATGCGCTTGTGGCGATTGGTGTGTCCGGTCAGGCCTCCATCGACAAGGTTGCGGGTCCCGTCGGCGAGGCTCTCATCATGACAGCCATCGGCCTCGCAGTCGCTGTGCCTGCTGTGCTTGGCTACAACTTGCTGACACGTCGCAACAAGGCCATTTCCGGTTGCGCTCGTCGTTTTGCCACCGAAGTTCAGTTGCGGATCCTGTCCGGCAAAATCGCCTGATAGGTCATGGCTTGCGTAATCAATAAACGAGAGGCCCATCCATGGCGATGAACATTGCAAGTGATGACGAAGACGAAGTGATCTCTACGATCAACACCACGCCGCTTGTGGACGTGATGCTCGTGCTTCTCATCATCTTCCTGATCACAATTCCTGTTGCGATCCAGACCGTGCCCATCGAATTGCCCAAGGCCAATAGCGTGGTCAATGTGACAGAGCCGCAAAATATCACCATCGCGGTTGATGCAAGCGGTCAGTATTTCTGGAACGCGTCTTTGGTCGCGAGCCGACAGGAAATGATGGACCGGTTGACCGCCTTGGCCGTGATTGAGCCGCAACCGGAAATTCAGGTGCGCGGCGACGAGGCGGTTCGTTTTGAAGCCGTAGGTCGTCTGATCCTGGATATTCAGCGTTCGGGCATTCACAAAGTCGGGTTTGTCACCGAGCCGCAGCTTGGCCAATAGCCGGAAGGAATTGATAAGATGGCAATGAATGTTGGAGAGGGCGGCGCGGAAGACGATCCCATGATGGAGATCAACACAACACCGTTGATCGACGTTCTTCTCGTATTGCTCGTGATGCTGATCATCACAATCCCGTTGCAGACACACGCAATCAAACTCGATATGCCGCAATCGGTGACAATGGAGAAGGAGCCCGAAAAGCCGACGATCGTGCAGCTTCAGGTGGATGCCGAAGGCGCGATGATCTGGAATGGTGAGGTGCTGAGCGGCCTTCCGGCATTGGAAGCAAAATTCGCGGATGCCGCCATCGCCGTGCCTCAGCCGGAAATCCATCTCAGGCCGGATCGCGATGTCGCTTACGATTATGTCGCCAAGGTGCTTTCAACAGCGCAGCGTCTTGATGTGACAAAGATCGGCTTTGTCGGAAACGAGCAATATATCGACTAGCTCTGTTCGGCACCGGACATAAAAAATCCCCGGCACTTTCAAGGTGCCGGGGATTTTCATTTGTATCGGACGCGATTAGAGGCGTTCGATGATGATCGCAGGCGCCATGCCACCGGCAGCGCACATGGTCACAAGACCACGCTTCTTGCCAGTGCGTTCCAGCTCGTCGAGGATCGTGCCGATCAGTATCGAGCCTGTCGCGCCGATCGGATGACCGAGTGCCATTGCGCCGCCATTGACGTTCACTTTGGAGCGGTCAAGCTTCAGGTCGCGGATGAACTTTTCAGCAACCACGGCGAAAGCTTCGTTGATTTCCCAAAGGTCGATATCGTCAACCGTCAGACCGGCCTTTTCCAGAACCTTCTTGGCGGCAGGCACAGGTGCATTGAGCATCAGTGTCGGGCAGTCACCCATATTGGCCGTGGCGACGATGCGCGCGCGCGGCTTCAGGTTGTTCTTCTTGGCATACTCTTCAGACGCCAGAAGAATGGCAGCAGCACCGTCCACAACGCCCGACGAGTTGCCAGCGTGATGGATGTGGTTGAACTCCTTCAGCTGCGGATAAACGCGCTGGATGAGGTTGCCATATGTATTGCCCTGATCATCGACAGGAATGTCCATGAACATCGGGAAGACGGGCTTCAGATTGCCGAGACCTTCCAGCGTCGTCTGTGGACGCGGGAATTCTTCGTGGTCGAGTGCAACAGTGCCGTCAAGATTGTGAACCGTGATCAGCGACTTGGCGAAACGGTTTTCGGCAATGGCCTGCGCCGCACGCTGCTGCGAGGTGAGGGCGAGATTGTCCACGGCTTCGCGGTCGATGCCTTCCAGTGTCGCGATGGCGTCAGCGCAAACGCCTTGCTGCGACTGCGGATGGATCGAACGCAGATGCAGGTTGCCCGCATCCATCATCGGCGGTGTCTTGGGGTCGGCGGTCGATGATGTGTAGCTCATCATTTCGCAGCCACCGGCAATCACGAGATCTTCCATGCCGGACATGATCTGTGCTGTGGCAAGGCTGACCGTGGTGATGCCCGAACCGCAGAAGCGGTCAAGCGTCACGCCCGAGGCTTTGACATCGTAGCCGGCGTCCAGCGCTGCCATGCGGCCCATGTCGCCACCCTGTGCGCCACGCTGCGAGGACGTGCCCCAGATGATGTCGTCAACTTCGGCTGTGTTGAGCTTGTTGCGTTCGGCCAGTGCCTTCAGCACTGTCGAGCCGAGATGCTGCGGATGAAGATGGGCGAGCGCGCCCTTGCCGACTTTGCCGACGCCGCGCGGTGTGCGAACTGCGTCGATAATATATGCTTCTGCCATGATCTTGGGCCTTTCCTGTGGGAATGTCTGTCGCGTTTTGATGGCGATCTTTTCAGTTTGTTTGGCGGCATTCTAGCCGATCCAGAAAAACTTGCATGCCCATTCCGTTTGCGCCCCCGCAGGGGTGACGCAACGGAACAGCGCATTTTGCTTGGGGCCTCTCAGGCACCATGCATTTTTTTTCGTTAAGTCGTCTCAGCCCTTGGCTTTGAGATAATCTTCAAGCCAGTGGATGTGATAATCGCCATTGATGAAATCCGGCTCGTTGACCAGATCCTGAAACAGCGGAATCGTTGTTTTGATGCCGTCGATCACAAATTCATGCAGCGACCGCCGCAGACGCATCATGCATTCATTGCGGTTGCGTCCATGCACCACGAGCTTGCCGATCAGGCTGTCATAGTAAGGCGGAATCCGGTAGCCGGAATAAGCCGCACTATCAACGCGCACGCCCAGACCACCCGGCGTGTGAAAATCTTTGATCGTGCCGGGCGAGGGCGTGAAGGTGCGCGCGTCCTCGGCATTGATGCGGCATTCGATAGCATGTCCGAGGAAGGTCACGTCTTCCTGCTTGAAGCTCATTTCGAGACCGGCCGCAATGCGGATCTGTTCGCGCACAATGTCGATGCCCGTGACAGCTTCCGTGATCGGATGTTCCACCTGAAGACGCGTGTTCATTTCAATGAAATAGAACTCGCCATTCTCGTAGAGAAATTCGATTGTGCCGACGCCGAGATAGCCCAGCTTGCCGATTGCATTGCGGACAATTGTGCCGATCTTTTCACGCTGTTCTTCGTTGAGAGCAGGCGAGGGGCTTTCTTCCAGAACCTTCTGGTGGCGGCGCTGCAACGAGCAATCGCGTTCACCCAGATGCGCCACATTGCCATGGGCATCCGCAATGACCTGAATTTCGATATGGCGCGGCTGACCCAGATATTTTTCCATGTAGAGCGCGTCGTCACCGAAAGCGGCTTTCGCTTCGGCGCGTGCGGTCGATAGAGCGCCGGAAAGCTCGTCGCGCGAATTGGCCACCTTCATGCCGCGTCCGCCGCCACCGGCAGCCGCTTTGACAAGAACCGGATAGCCGGTTTGTTCGGCCACCTTATAGGCTTGCTCGTCGCTGGTGATCGCACCGTCTGATCCCGGCACACAGGGAATGCCAAGCGACTTGGCGGTAATCTTGGCCTGAATTTTATCGCCCATCAGGCGGATGTGATCGCCGCTGGGTCCGATAAAGGTGATGCCATGCGCAGCCAGAATATCGGCGAACCTTGCATTCTCCGACAGGAAGCCATAGCCGGGATGCACAGCATCCGCGCCTGTGATTTCGCAGGCCGAAATGATAGCCGGAATATTCAGATAGCTTTCGCTGGCCGGAGCAGGGCCGATGCAAACGCTTTCATTGGCAAGGCGCACATGCATGGCATCCGCGTCGGCTGTGGAGTGAACAGCAACGGTCTTGATGCCCATTTCGCGGCACGCACGATGAATGCGCAGCGCGATTTCGCCTCTATTTGCGATGAGTACTTTTTCGAACATGGCCTGCGGCCTTATTCGACGATGAGGAGAGGTTCGCCGAATTCGACAGGCATGCCGTCCTCAACGAGAATTTTCACCACAGTGCCTGCTTTCGTTGCCGGAATGTGGTTCATCGTTTTCATCGCTTCGATGATCAGCACAGTCTGGCCGACGCTCACTTTGGAGCCGACAGTCACGAAAGGTGCCGCACCCGGTTCAGCCGCCATATAGGCAGTGCCCACCATCGGCGAGCTCAATGCGCCAGGATGTGCCGCATCGCTCACCACGGGAGCAGCAGCAGGCGCCGCAGGTGCCGCTGCGGGAGCAGCTGCTGCCACCGGCACGGAAACCTGATTGACCTGTCGCGCAACGCGCAGCTTCAGGGCATCGGTTTCAATTTCAATTTCGCTCAGGTCGGTCTCTTTAAGGAGAGCCGCGAGTTGCCGGATCAAGTCCTGGTCTACGCCTGCTTTGCTCATCTCGCTTGCTTTATTCCCTGATTTGGAGCTTCCGGTTTTGGCGGAAGGTTGGCGGGTTGAGGACACTTTGTCAGGTCCAGTTCTATTTGGATATGTCAGCAATAACGGCATCAAGAGCGAGTGTGTAGCCCTTGACACCGAGACCGCAGATCACGCCTGTGACCACGGATGACATATATGAATAATGACGGAATTCTTCGCGCTTATGCACATTGGAGATATGCACCTCCACAGCCGGAATATCCAGCATGGCCAGCGCGTCGTGAATGGCGATGGATGTGTGCGAGTAGGCACCGGCATTGATGATGAGACCGGAGGCCATCGAGCGGGCTTCCTGAATCCACGTCACCAGATCGCCTTCGTGGTTGGATTGCAGGCACAGCACGCTCACGTCGTGTGCCTTGCCGTGGTCTGCCACCATCTTCTCGATATCTGATAGCGATGTGCTGCCATAGATTTCCGGTTCGCGCAGGCCCAGCAAATTGAGATTGGGACCATTGAGAACATAGACCGGCTTATCGGTGATTTTGGCGCGCGACTTTGCGGCCCGTGGCATCTTCACCACCTTGGCTGTCTTCGTCGCTGTTGCCGCTTTTCTGGCCATATCTCTGCCAAAACCCCGTAATGGCCGGTCAACCGGCTTATGGAACACGCCTCGATTCGAGACGACCCTGTTATACGCAAGTCATAGAAGGGGCGAAAGGGCTTAACCATGCCGTTTTATCCCTGTGTAATAGGGGATGGAACAAGCTGTAGTGTGCCGCTACGCAACTTCGCCGGTCTGTTTGTCTCTCACGGCTTGAATTGACAGGTCACCTCACCCATTATCCGCGCATATTCGCCCTTTACGGGCAGGACTTAGAGCAGTTTCCGATGCAACTCACAGTAAATGGCGAAAGCCACGATGTTCCCGCGCCGATCAGCCTGCTTGGCCTGATCGAGCATTTTGGGCTGGAGCCGCGCAAAGTCGCGATCGAGCGCAATCTCGAGATCGTGCCGCGCTCCACCTATGCCCAGATACAGCTTGGTGACGGTGACAGGCTGGAAATTGTTCATTTTGTCGGCGGCGGTTAGGTCGCGGAAGTAGGAAAAGTGGTTGAGATGACGAAAGTCGAAACAGTGTCGCCAGATGCAGCCCCCGACGATCAATTCATGATTGCGGGCAAGGCTTATCGCTCGCGTCTGATTGTCGGCACCGGCAAATACAAGGATCTGGCCGAAAACGCCGCCGCGGTCGAGGCCGCAGGCGCGGAAATCGTGACAGTTGCCGTGCGCCGCGTGAATGTCACCAATCCCAAAGAGCCGATGCTGGTCGATTATATCGACCCCAAGAAAGTCATGTATCTGCCCAATACGGCAGGCTGCTACACCGCCGAGGAAGCCTTGCGCACATTGCGTCTGGCGCGCGAGGCCGGTGGCTGGAAGCTTGTGAAGCTCGAAGTGCTGGGTGACCAGAAGACTCTCTACCCCGATATGGTCGAGACCTTGCGTGCTGCCGAGACACTTCTCAAGGAAGGTTTCGACGTCATGGTCTATTGCTCGGATGATCCGATCATGGCCAAGCGTCTGGAAGACATGGGCTGCTGCGCGATCATGCCTCTGGCAGCCCCCATCGGTTCAGGGCTGGGCATCCAGAATCCCATCAATATCCGCCTCATCATCGAGCAGTCGAAAGTGCCTGTGCTGGTCGATGCCGGTGTCGGCACAGCCTCTGATGCGGCAATAGCAATGGAGCTGGGCTGCGATGGTGTGTTGATGAACACAGCCATTGCCGAAGCCAAACATCCGCTGCAAATGGCCAGAGCAATGAAACTCGCCGTCGAAGCAGGACGACTTGCCTATCTTGCTGGCCGCATGCAGAAGCGCCTCTATGCCGACCCATCATCACCGCTCGCCGGATTGATCTGATCCAGCGAGCGTTGATCAGGTGAGGGCGTGGCTATTTCTGCCGCGCGGCTGTGACGGCTTCTTCCAGTTTTTCAGCGGTCAAGGCACCGGGATAGGACTTGCCGCCAATGATGAATGAGGGTGTGCCGGTAATATCAAGCGCGGCTGCCAGCTCTTCATTGCGGGCAATGGCCTTCTCGATCTCTTTGTCACCCATGTCGCGCCGCAGTTGTGCGGTGTCGATACCGACGCTCTTGGCCACAGACATGATCTCGTCTTCGTCCAGCGAGCCTTCATGCTCGTAAAGCGCCTTGTGCATCTCGAAATATTTGTTCTGCTTTTTGGCAGCCAGGGTCGCATGCGCTGCGATGACCGATGACGGCCCGAGAATAGGAAGCTCTTTCAGAATAAGACGGATATTGCCGTCCTCCTGAACCGTATCCATAAGCGGGCCGAACGCGCGTTTGCAGAAGCCGCAATTATAATCGAAGAACTCGACAATTGTGACATCGCCCTTCGGGTTGCCGGCCACAAATGATGAAGGGTCGTTGAAGATCGCCTTGCTATGGCTGGCAATGACCTGATTGTGTTTTTGCTCTGCGGCAGCGGCCTGTTTTTCATCCAGTGCTGTCATGGCTTCAATCAGCACTTCGGGATTCTTGATGAGATAGTTACGAATGATCGTTTCAATCTCCTTCGTCTCGCTTTTGCTGAATTCGGCTGCATAGGAGGGGACGGCCGTGGCGCTCAATGCGAGTGAGCAAACCAGACCGAAAACGAAAACACGAAACTTATTCAACACTATCTGCCGCCTTTGTCTTTATTACTGTTTGCAATGGCTATGTCCTGGGCCTGTAGCCATTCCGGCGAACCGGCTTTCAGCAGGGATTGCGCACGTTCAGCATGTGCTTTTGCATCGCGCGATGCACCCAGAGCCTCGTAATAGCGGGCTGTGGCAAGTTCCGCCATACCAATATTGTTGAGGCGCCCATAGGCAATGGAAAGCTGGTAATAGCCAAACGGATTTTCGCCATCGCCTTTCACAGCGTTCTTCAAAAGCTCCAGCGCTTCAGTGGCATCGGCTTTCCGTTCCGTGGCCAGCAGCGAGCGCCCCAGCGCAAGCTGGATTTGCGGTTCTTTAGGGTCAAGCGCAAGCGCCTTGCGATAGCTCGGAATGGAATCCGCGATCTTGCCATTCTCGAAATCGATCTGGCCCTTGAGTTCCCAGAAATAAGGATTCTTTGGGTCCTTCGTCAGCAGCGGCGCAAGTTCGGCATGTGCTTTGTCTGCCGTGCCGATTTTTTGGTAAGCGACCGCGCGGGCATAATGGCCATAGTCGCTCTGGTCGGTTTCAGGATAGCGCCGCATTGTGACTTGCAGTGAATCCACATAGCCGTTCAGCTTTGCCTGCACCATTCTGAAATTATGGATGCGCTCGGGCGAATCCGGCACATCGTAATAGGGCGATGCCTTCACGCGTTCATCCAGCGATGCCAGACGTTCTTCGGAAATCGGATGGCTGCGGATAAACGGATCCTGCGAAGTGGTGCTGAGCGCTTCCTGATCGCGGAATTTTTCAAACAGCAGCAGCATGCCTTTGCCCGATTGCTTCGAGCGTTGCAGATAGGTCGCGCCAGCCTGATCGGCCGCACCTTCCTGCTGGCGTGTGTAAGAGAGGATCGAGCGCTGTGCCACCTGTGCGCCACCGGCCAGAATGGCCATGCCCACATCGCCCTGACCGGCAATCATCGCGCCGAGACCGGCAATCATCGAGGCATAATAGGGAAGGGCGATATTGCCGAAGGCTTCGCTGCCGCGTGACAAATGCCCACCGGCCATATGACCGGTTTCATGCGCGATCACGCCGATCAGCATCATCGGTTCGTCAGATTGCGTGATGAGACCCGTATTGATGAACATGCGCTGGCCGCCCGCCACAAAGGCGTTGATATTCGGGTCCATCACCAGATGCACCTTCACGGCTTTGGGGTTGAGGCCCGCTGCCTGCCAGATCGGCACGGAGAAATCACGGATCATCTTTTCGGTTTCAGCGTCCCGAACGATGGAGATACCGGCAGCCTGCGCCCCGTTCACAGGGGCCAGCGCCAGCAAGACACTCAATGTCGCAATTCCTGTCTTGCGCCAGACTTTGCGCAATCCAACCGGCATTCGAAAACTCATTCTCACGTCTTGCCTCACTCCCAAACCGCTTCAGGCTGGCCAGAACGCAAAACGGCCAGAGCGCAAAACGGTATGTGCGCGTCACTCGCGCGTCAATCAAACCTCTGCCATATTGCTCCCCATCAATACGCTTGGGGATAGTGATTCCGGCGCAAAACGGCTCTCCGGTCAGGATAAACCGGAAATCAGGGCCGAAATGTGGAGGCCGGGCGCGTCACAAGAGCAGGCAAGGCCTATATTACAGCCGAATGGCTACAGGGCGGTCCGGATAAGACATGCCCTTTTGCAAGTGATCGGGAGAAGAATTTTGTACAACCGCCAATTTCAGAGCCAATTCCAGAAACGGCTTCGCCTGAAGTCCGTTTATCCAGCCATCGGCATGATCCTGGCGGCCCATCTGGCAGCCTGTTCTTCTTCGGATTCGACCACAATGCTCGGGGCTACAACAAGCAGCGGCCTTGAAACCAAATTCGAACGCGAAAGCTATGGCGCCAAGAAGATTGACCTCCAGCCCACCAATCTCTCCTTCGCCGGTGCCGTGATAGCCGACGAGCCGACAGCGGCTCTCATCGCACGCACCACACTCGAAAAAGGCGGCAATGCCGCGGATGCCGCCACAGCGCTCTATTTTGCACTGTCGGTCACTTATCCCGCAGCCGCCGGTCTTGGTGGCGGTGGGGCCTGTCTGGTGCGCGATGCCGAAACAGGCGATGTCTCCTCGGTTTCCTTCCTCACCCGCAAGCCCATGTCGGGTGGCGCATTCGGCGTGCCGGGCAATGTGCGTGGCTTTGCCATCATTCAGGCCCGTTTCGGCTCCAAGCCTTGGGCGCAGTTGGTTTCGCCAGCCGAGCGACTTGCCGCAACAGGCATGCAGACCTCGCGCGCAACCGCTCGCCAGCTTTCAACCTCTCAAAATCTGACGCGTCAATTCACCAAAGCGGACGGCTCGAACTATGGCGAAGCCGAACCCCTGCGCCAGATCGAGCTTGCCAGCACCTTGGCCCGCATCCGCGCTCGTGGTGTTGTTGGCTTCTATCAGGGCGACACCGCCCATCTTCTGGTTGCCGCATCAGACGATATGGGCGGCGGTCTCACGTCGTCCGACCTGTCGCAATATCTGCCCGGCATTGTCGATGCCCCCAAGAAAACCATCGGCGAGCTGGATGTCTCCCTTCTTGATGCAGCCACCAAGTCAGGCGCATTTTCAGAAAACCTCTGGGCAGATGTGCAGAACGCGTCCACCGCCTCCGCCGTCGAGGCAGCAGGCAATGCCGCCGCCGCCTCTGTCGGTGAAAGCGCAAACGGCGAAGATATGGGCGCAACCTCCTTTGTCACCATCGACGGCAAGGGCGGTGCAGTCGCTTGCAGCCTCACCATGAACGGATCGTTCGGCACAGGCAAAGCCGCCACCGGCACAGGCGTTGTTTTCGCACCTGCCGCCAGCAGCGCGTCCGCCTTCCTCACGCCAGTTATTGTCGATCAGGCAAATGCCAAAGACGGTCTCTATGTCGCCGCCGCTGGTGCAGGCGCACCCAAGGCGGGCGCCTCCGCTCTGGCAGTTGTCGCCGCCGCTTTGAGTGGTCAGAAAGGGGCAGGCGACAGGGCGCTCGCCGCCAGTCCCGCCAATGCCACTTCACCGGCCAATGCCATTGTCTGTTCCGAAGGCCTGCCGCGCGGCACATGCCGCCTGTCCCTCAGCCCGGACAGTGCAGGCGTGGGCCTGAGTGCGGTTTCCACCGGTTCCTGACCGGACACGGCCAAGTAGCAAAGTTGCATCATGAAACCGCCTGAAATATCGCGTCGCAGCGGCGTGTCGCCTTTCATCGCCATGGACGTCATGCGCGAAGCCTTCGCCATGGAGCGTGACGGCTCGCAGGGCCATTCCGTCATCCATCTGGAAGTCGGCCAGCCATCCACGCCCGCGCCAAAGCTGGTCAGGGATGCCGCTGCCCATGCGCTGACGCATGAGCGTTTGGGATATACCGACGCGCTGGGCCTGCCCAAATTGCGCGAGCGCATCGCACGGCATTATCGCGAGCATTACAATATCGACCTGTCCGCCAATCGGGTTGTGGTCACATCCGGCTCGTCGGGCGGTTTCGTTCTGGCCTTTCTCGCCTGCTTCGATCATGGCGCGCGCGTTGCCATCGCAGAGCCGGGCTATCCCGCCTATCGCAATATTCTCAAAGCCTTGGGGCTGGAACCTGTCGGCATTCCCGTGGGTCCGGAAAGCCGCTGGTGCATGACACCGGAACTCGTGGACGAGGCCGAGCGCCACCATGGTCCGATTGCAGGTGTGCTGGAGGCAAGTCCCGCCAATCCCACCGGCACCATGCTGACGCCACAGGCGCTTGCCGCGCTGACAGCATCATGCGCCGACAAGGGACGCTGGTTCATCTCCGACGAGATTTATCACGGCATCACATTCGGCGCAGAGGAGACAACGGCTCTCGCATCCTCGCCCGATGCCGTCGTCGCCAACAGCTTTTCCAAATATTACAGCATGACAGGTTGGCGCTTGGGTTGGCTTGTCGTGCCAGACCGGCTGGTGCGCCCGATGGAATGCCTCGCCCAGAATATTTTCATCTCGCCGCCCGCCTTGGCGCAGGAAGCCGCTGTCGCAGCCTTTGATGCAGATGAGGAGCTTGATGCGAATGTCGCGGTCTATGCCGCCAATCGCAAGCTTCTGCTGGAAGCATTGCCTGACGCCGGTTTCGATAGTTTCGCGCCTGCCGATGGCGCATTCTATCTCTATGCCGATGTGAGCCGCCTTCTGGCAAAACGTGGCAATATCGATAGTGTGGAATTCTGCAAGCGTATGCTGCATGAAACAGGTGTTGCCGCCACACCGGGGCTGGATTTCGACCCCTTGCGCGGTGCGCAGACAGTGCGGTTCTCATTCGCAGGCGCAACGGCCGACATGGCCGAGGCGGCGAAGCGTCTTAAACATTGGTTGGTATAGATCAGATGGCCGTCAGCTCAGAACATATGGAATTTCTCTCCGACCAGTTGCGGCCCTTGGGGCCGGTGCGCATGAAGCGCATGTTCGGCGGCATGGGGCTTTATCTGGACGAGATGATGTTCGGTGTCGTCTTCGGCGAAACCTTGTATTTCAAGGTCGATGATCGCAACCGCAGCGATTATGTGGACGAGGGCATGGAGCCCTTCACCTACGAAATGAAAAACGGCAAAACCGGCGCGCTCTCTTATTACGAAGTGCCCGAGCGTCTCTATGATGATGCCGACGAGTTGATCGAATGGGCGCGCAAGGCGCTTGATGCCATGTTGCTCGTTCAGGCCGAAAAACGCGCCAAGGCCGCCCGCGTGGCCGAACGCAAAAAGAACGCCGCCCCGAAAAAGAAAATCGCGAAGAAAGCTGCGAAAGCTAAATAATTGTCATTGCGAGGAGGCCACTTGGCCGACGCGGCAATCCAGCTTTCTGCGAAGAAAGACTGGATTGCTTCGCTTCTCTCGCAATGACGAAATAGAGAATACCCTTCTCCCTCTGGGAGGGGGATGGTGAGGAGCTTCCTTAATTCTTCGGTGCCATCTGGGTCAGCATCGCACCCATCATCTGATGCAGCATGTTGATCGCCTTGAGCGGTCGCACCATCACTTTGAAGCTGTTGATCTGGCCCGCATCATTCCAGCCGATCATGTCGATCCCGTTGATCGAAATGCCGTCGAGTTCGGTTTCAAATTCCAGCACAGCCGAATTTTCACCAAACCATTCACCCACATAGCGGAACTGGTCATTGCCCAGCACCTGCATGGCCGCGCTCAGATAGAGCGTCGTAATCGGCTTTCCCTTTTGCGGCGTGTGCACCACTGGCGATTGAAAGACAACATCGTCAGCCAGCAACTGATCCAGCATCTTCGGATCGCGCTGTTTCATGGCCTTGTGCCAGTTTTCAATTGCCAGTGGCTGCATCTTCATTCTCCGCGGAATTTGGCCGGACGCTTTTCAAGGAAGGCACGCACACCTTCTTTGAAGTCGTCGCTATTGCCTGCTGTGCGCTGCAACTGGCGCTCAAGGTTCAGTTGCTCTTCATATGTGTTGTCGGTGCTCTCCCAATAGAGCTGACGGATCAGGCTCAGCGAGACAGTCGGACCGGAGGCCAGATCATGGGCCAGTGTCTTCACTTCGCCCAGCAATTTGTCGTCTTCATAGACGCGGTTGACGAGACCCCATTGCAAGGCCGTTTCGGCGGGCAGCTTCTCACCCAGCAGCGAGAGCTCCATCGCGCGGGCCTTGCCCACGAGGCGCGGCAGGATCCATGTCGAGCCACCATCCGGCACAAGGCCGATGCGGCGGAACGCCTGAAGGAAATAGGCCGACTTCGCGCAGATCACCAGATCGCCCATCATCGCAAAGCTCATGCCCACACCGGCGGCAGGCCCGTTGACGGCTGTGATGAAAGGCATCTTCAGGTTGCGCAAGCGGCGTAGGAAAGGGTGGTAAGAGGTTTCCAGCGCCAGACCGGCATCAGGACGACCCTTATTGTCATTGCGGCCTTGCAGGTTTGCACCTGTGCAAAAGCCGCGGCCTTCGCCAGTCATCACGAGGCAGCGAATGCCATTGGCCGGATCTTCGACATAATCCATCGCCTGCATCAGGCCACCCAGCATCTCCATCGACACTGCGTTCATCACTTCAGGGTGGTTCAGGGTCAGTGTCGCCACATCGCCATCAACATCCAGTTTCGCCCGTTCGAAATCCATAATCATTTCTCCCTGTATTTAGATTTTGATTTTCTTATTTGAAATTGGCCTGGCGCTTGGTCAGAAAGGCTTTCACGCCTTCTGCGAAATTGGGGTGATCGCCCAACTGGCCTTGTGTGCTGGCTTCATATTCGAGCTGATCGAGATAGGTGTTATGCGGAGCCACATCCAGCGCCTTGCGGATTTCAGCGAAGGCATTGGAAGGCCCTTTGGCAAGCTTTGCCGCCATTGCCATCGCGTCATCCATCAGCGCGGCATCCTCGACGCATTTCCAGATCAATCCCCATTCGGCTGCCGTCTCCGCCGGTATCTTGTCGCCGGTCATTGCCATGCCCATGGCGCGTGCGCGACCGATCAGGCGCGGCAAATGCCATGTCACGCCGAGGTCGGGGATCAGTCCCAGCTTCGGTCCGAACACGGATATGAAACTTGCCGACTTGGCCGCAATGCACACATCGCCGATCAGCGCGATGCCCACGCCGCCACCGGCCACTGTGCCGTTGATCGCGGTCACAATGGGCTTGGGCAATGTGTAGAGCTCGTTCATCATCGGGTTCAGCCGTTCGCGCATACCATGCGCCACGCCTTGGCCCACGCTCATCCCATCAGGGCGGCTCGACTGTTCTGCGAGGTCTGCACCGGCGCAAAAGCCGCGCCCCGCACCGGTAATCAGCAGCACACGCGCTTCCGGGTTGCTGGCCACTTCCTTCACTGTCGCGCGTGTCTCGGCAATCAGCGCCTGATTGATGCTGTTCAGCACTTCAGGGCGGTTGAGTGTCAGAATGGCAATGCCATCCTTGATTTCAAATGTTGTGGCTGTGCGTTCGGTCATCTCGGCGCCTCGTCCCAATTCACTTTTGTTGTGATTTGCACGAGAGCATAGACGCAGCTTTAAGGCGGCGAAAGAGCGCGGCTTATATGCCGTCCCTTTGCCGCCTCGACGTTGCGTCAATCTATGAGAGAGAAGGCGAAAACCCGCCTTATCAGCTGGCTTTAGCGGTCAGTGCAGGCTGGCCACCATCAGTAATGACCTGATTTCGACCGGCATGCTTGGCCTGATAAAGGCATTTATCTGCCCGCTCGATGAGCGAGGCGGAATTGTCGCCGGCATTGAATGTCGAAATGCCCAGCGACATTGTCACGCGACCCAGTGTTTCACCGGTCGAGCGTTTGACAAGTTCGCGTGCCTGCACAGCTTCACGGATCGAGTTGCCGAGCCTTTCGGCACGTTCGACTGAAATGCCCGGCATGATCACGGCAAATTCTTCGCCGCCATATCGCGCCACTTTGTCGGCTTCACGCGCTCCGTTTTTCAGGCAGCTCGCCACCAGGCGCAGCACCTGGTCGCCGGTGCGATGGCCCCATGTGTCGTTGAATGCTTTGAAGTGATCGATATCGCCCATCATCAGGCACAGTGTCGTGCCGTCATTGGCCGCTTTCGCAATTTCATGCGCCAGCATTTCGTCAAAGGCTTTGCGATTATTCACACCGGTCAGACCGTCTGTGCGTGCTTCGTTGCGCGCATTCGTCAGATTTGTCTGCAACGTGTTGAGTTCGGTTTTGGTTTCGTTGAGGCGGCCTTCGAGTTCCTTGGTCCGGCTTTCCATTTCCAGAGAGGCGCTCATAATGGCTTCCACCACGCGGCGCACATCGGCAGGCGAGGATTTATTGGTCAGCCCTTCGCTGGCTGTGCGCACCGAACTTCCCAGAGCCGAATTGTCACCGGCAGCGGCTTGCACCAGTTCCAAGATTTTGTCGATCTCGCTACCCAGTTTGTCGCCTGTCTCAATGGCGGCATCGGCAAGCGAGCTATGGCTGACATGGCGCTGATGCAGATCGGAGATGACCTTCTCGTCAAAGCTCTTGCCTTCGCGCACACGGCGGTCGATTTCCTCGTTCAGTTCCGCAGCCTGTCCTGACGCATAGCGAAACCAGACCTCGTAATTGGTCGGAAGAGGAACAACCTTATGTCGAACCATGAGAGCCAGTGCCATCTGGCTCCACTCGGTAGCAACGGCCAAATCATCCGTATAGGTGTTCACGCAGGCAGCCCTCGATTTATTTGTTCATGCCGTACTCGGCGGCGTTCTCTTGAGGGCCAAGACTAGTGCAACTTCGTTACGCGGCGGTAAACCCCGCAGAAAACAGCCGTTTTTCTACAATTTTACTCAATTCCTTTGCATGCCTGTGGATAGTTTAAAACCATGAGGATTTCCGCGCCTTTATGGGCATGGACCCTGCCGTTTTCGGTTTTTGTCATGTATATTTTCCACAAATAGCCGTCAGCAGAACTCCCCGGACGGCGATAGGGAGAAATAAAAATGAGCCTTGCAGAGTCAAATGCCCGTGAAACAGATGGCAACGCCATCTCGGAATCGATCCGTAACATCGTAGATCGCCAGAAAGCCGCCCATATTAAAGAAGGTGCCCCCAGCGCCGAGCGTCGCATCGAATGGATGGACCGTGCCATTGCGCTGCTGGTCGATAATCAGAAAGAAATTGCCGAAGCACTGGCATCCGATTTCGGTCACCGCAGCCACGAGCAGTCATTGCTGACAGACGTCATGGGCTCCATCGGACCTTTGAAACATGCCAAGAAGCATGTGCGCCAGTGGATGAAGCCGGAAAAGCGCAAAGTGCAGTTCCCGCTCAACCTGCTGGGGGCCAAAGCCCGCATCGAGTTCCAGCCGCTGGGCGTTGTGGGCATCATCAGCCCGTGGAACTTCCCGATCAATCTGACATGGACACCGCTTGCAGGCGTTTTCGCTGCTGGCAACCGTGCCATCATCAAACCGTCGGAATTCACGCCCGCCACATCCGAGCTGATGGCCCGCATGCTCCGTTCGGCTTATGACGAAACCGAAGTAGCCGTCGTCACAGGTGGACCCGCCGTTGGCGAAGCATTCTCGCGCCAGCCCTTCGACCATCTGCTCTTCACAGGGGCCACCTCGATTGCCTATCACGTCATGCGTGCCGCCGCCGAAAATCTCGTGCCGCTCACGCTGGAACTGGGTGGAAAGTCGCCGGTCATCATTTCCAAGACAGCCAAGATGGATGATGCCGCCGCCAAGGTCATGACAGGCAAGACACTCAATGCCGGTCAGATCTGCCTTGCGCCCGATTATGTTTTCGTGCCCGAAGGCCGTGTCGAGGAATTCGTCACCGAAGCCACGAAGTCGGTCACAAAAATGTTCCCGACGCTCAAGGACAATCCCGATTACACCTCGATCATCAACCAGCGCCATTTCGACCGCATCAACGGTTATGTCGATGATGCCAAGTCCAAAGGCGCGCGGATCGTCGAGATCAATCCGGCCAACGAGGATATGTCCCAGCAGCAGGCGCACAAGATCGCCCCGACGCTGATCATCAATCCGACCGAAGACATGAAGGTCATGCAGGACGAAATCTTCGGACCCGTCCTTCCCATCAAGACCTATAAGGATGTCAGCGAAGTTCTCGGCTACGTCAACGACCATCCCCGTCCGCTGGGCCTCTACTATTTCGGCGACGATGCAGCCGAAGAGCGCACAGTGCTCGATCGCACAACATCGGGCGGCGTCACCATCAATGACGTGATCATGCATGTGTCGATGGAAGACCTGCCATTCGGCGGCGTCGGCCCCAGCGGCATGGGTGCCTATCATGGCCATGACGGTTTCAAGACCTTCAGCCATTCCAAGGCCATCTATGTGCAGGCAAAAGCCAAAATGGTCGCGGAAATGTTCCGTGCCCCCTATGGCGAGAAAACCCGCAAGACCCTTGCCGGTATGATCAAGAAATAAGTCGGACATTACGTCCAGAGAAAGGGCGGCTCCCACGGGCCGCCCTTTTTTCTGCATTCATTCATATGACCATTGGAGCCCCGCTCATGCGTTCACCCCTTCTTCCGCTGGTAACCGGACTTGCCGCCTTTGTGCTGGTCGGTTGCGGCGATAGTTCAAATCAGCCTGTCGAGGCGGGCATGGGACCAAATCCGGTCCTGCCCGAGCCGCAATCTTCCGCGCTGCCCACCATCTCCATCGCCTCGGCAATCGGTTGGAGCGAAGGCGAAAAGCCCGCACCCGCCGAAGGCTTGCAGGTCAATGCTTTCGCCAAGGGGCTCGATCATCCCCGCTGGCTTTATGTTCTGCCCAATGGTGACGTGCTTGTCGCCGAAACCAACAAGCCGCCGAAAGACGGGGCAGGCGGGCTTCGCGGCCTCGCTGAAAAAATCATCATGGGTGCCGCCGGTGCCAATGCCGAAACGGCAAACCGCATAACGCTGCTGCGCGACGGCGATGGTGACGGCGTGGCCGAAACAGCTTCGCCTTTCCTCGAAAATCTCTTCTCGCCTTTCGGCATGACACTTGTCGGCAACACGCTCTATGTCGCCAATGCCGATGCCATTGTCTCTTTCCCCTATGAGACAGGCGCAACCAGCATTTCCGCCGCACCGACAAAAGTGATGGACCTGCCAGGTGGCCCGCTCAACCATCACTGGACCAAGAACATCATTGCCAGCCCCGACGGATCGCATCTTTATGCGACGGTCGGCTCCAACAGCAATATCGGCGAGAACGGCATGGAGGCTGAAGTGGGCCGTGCCGCCATTCACGAACTTGATCTGGCGACAGGCCAGTCGCGCATTTTCGCAAGCGGCCTGCGCAATCCCAATGGTCTGGCATGGGAGCCGGTCACGGGCGCTCTCTGGACCACGGTCAACGAGCGTGACGAAATCGGCAATGACCTCGTGCCCGATTACATGACATCGGTAAAGGACGGCGCCTTCTACGGCTGGCCCTACAGCTATTACGGCCAGCATGTCGATGAGCGTGTGCAGCCCCAGAACCCCGATCTCGTTGCCAGCGCCATCGCGCCTGATTATGCGCTGGGGGCACATACGGCGTCTCTCGGTCTGGCTTTCTACGAGGCATCGCTCTTTCCCGCAAAATATAGCGGCGGTGCCTTTATCGGCCAGCATGGTTCGTGGAACCGCAAGCCGCCAAGCGGCTACAAGGTGATCTTTGTTCCCTTTGCCGATGGCAAACCCTCCGGCATGGCCGAAGATGTCCTGACAGGATTCCTCAACGATGAGGGCGATGCCCGCGGTCGTCCTGTCGGCACGGTCGTCGATGGCACGGGCGCATTGCTTGTCGCCGATGATGTCGGCAACATTATCTGGCGTGTCACACCCGCCAACTGACCCAACAAAAAAGGCGGCCTCAATGGCCGCCCCTACGGTAAATGTTGATTTCATTACATGATACCGGCCGGGATTCTCGGCAAATCTAAGTCTCCTCCTTCTGACCACACCGGATGCTGAGATGCGGCGGGTTCGACCTAAGAGGTCGACCCGCCTTTTTCTTTGGAAAAATTGCAGAACGATATGCTCAAGTAGCAAATTCATTTGGCACTTCATGAACCTGAGCGTTCTTAGGAGCGAGAAGTGGGGTGTCGCCCGATTTATTCATTGAAAAGAGAAGTTTCAGATGTCGGAACAAATTACCTTCGCGTTGCCTTCTGACTTTCCTCTCGATGATGTCGTGGAAATCGGCAACGTCTTGCTAAAAACCAACGCGCTGGTTCCGGTCTTTACGCCAGCATCTGCAGGTCTCTTGAGCGTAGAGGCCTTGCTATCTGCCAGGTTAGTCGACAAAATCGATATCCAGATTCTACCCGACCGCAATCTTGCTTCAAGAATCGCGCAAATTGCTCGGAACGGAATTCGAGATGACGCGCCTTGCCCAATGAAGGTTGCGGCTCACATAATGGCTTTCGCTCAGGTAATGGATTTGCTCTTTGAGCCAACGATTTCGTTTCACGAATTAGCTCACTTTCACGGCAACCAAGTCGCAAATGAAGAACTCGCATGGTTTCGTATCGCCGACAATGCTGGTGCTTTGAAGTGGATAGATTTAGCGCTAGGACGTCGAGCAACCTTGGACACAGGTGTTTTGCCCGACGTCGGAAACGCTGTCATGGACTACCAACTCCGGCATTGGGTGCGTAACTACATTGTCGCGCTGAAGATGGCCGAGCTGGAATTTGAGCAGTCTCAGCCAGTCGAAAAAATGCTTCGGCTGCTCGCATGGATGTTCGAAGATTTTTCGTTCCGCGGTCCTGCCGCAATGTTTGCGGCAATATTTTTCTCGACCAAGTCTGGTCGTCCGAAACTTATAAGGCATCTTCGTTCGTCCGACCGTTCTAAAACAATCAAAGCGTTGAAGAACGCAACATGGGATATGACCTACCTCAGCGACATGCTCGAACGAACCCAGAAGAATGAGTCGGCAGGAAAGAGGTATATCTTCGCCACAGCCGACAAAGACTTGGCGATGATAGCGCCGCTACTGGTTTTATATGATGATGTCGACACTCTAGCCTACAAGCTTCGTGAATGGTGGGCACAGAGCGACGCGAACCGAATCGCCGAAGCGATATTCGATATCAGAGATAAAATCGACGCGGTTCCCCATCCGAGGCAAAAAGAGGTTCCTCCGACTTTCCTCGATGATTGTATAAGCCGCGGCGAACAAATTGTTCTTTCGTGGAATCCGAATAGCTAAAGGCTGAACAAGTCGCGTTCATAGACCACGCCCTGCGCTAAGCCGAGCTTCATCGCCGGCGTCGCCTGCGCCCGTGACCTTGCCGTGCGGCTGGTTGCAGCTGAGCTGGGAGAACCGCTCGAGCCCCTTCGGTCATAAGGGTCGGGCGGAATGCCGAATAGATGGCATTGCGCGTTGCGGCAGAAGTTGACCGAAAAAACTCCGACGCTGCGAGGAAGCCGGCGCCTTTGAGCTCTCGAAGATTTCTTCGGGGCGTTCGCCGCCGCTATCGACCCGCCTACGGACACTAAGTCCCCGATTCAAAACAGGAAACGCCGACAGGTTACTGCCGGCGCTCCGCCGAATCAACATTTAGCTTAGGGGCTGGGCCTCAATGGCCGCCTTTTTCATATCCTGAAATCGAAGCCGCTTATGCTTCTTCGGTCTCTGTTTCTTCTGTCTCGACTTCTTCTGCATCGTCGGGACGACGCTTGGGCAGCTTGACCGCACGCAGCATAAAGGCCGGCACATGGTCGCCAAGGCCGATCACGCGCGGGCCGTCATCATCCTCGCGATTGCGTCCGCGCGGGCGTTCATTGCGGTCACGACGCGGCTGCTCGTTGCGCGGTGCATTGTTGCTAGAATTGCTGGCATTGCTCCGGCTCTGGCGCGGGGCAGGTTGCTCTGCCACTTCCGCCACGAGTTCCGGCGCATCGGCAGGTATTTCGGGCTGCGGCGCATCGTCGGCCACTGCCGCTGTTGCTGTCTCTGCCTTCTTGCGACCACGACCGCCACGGGCGCGGCGCTCGCGCGGCTTGCGTTCTTTCTTTTCGGCTGTGTCTTCGCCTTCAACCGCTTCGATAGCAGGTGTTTCAGCAGCTTCCACAGCTTCCGGCGCATCGGCTGCAACAGCTTCTTCCGCCTTGTCGCTTGCTTTGGCATTGCGTTCGGGAATGGCATTGCCGATCAGCTTTTCGATACCGGCAAGATATTTTCCGTCTTCGCGCGTCACCAGCGTATAGGCCGAACCCAGACGGCCCGCGCGACCCGTGCGGCCGATGCGGTGGACATAGTCTTCCGCATGGGTGGGCACGTCGAAATTGAACACATGGCTCACATCCGGAATGTCGAGGCCGCGCGCAGCCACGTCACTTGCCACCAGCAGACGCACAGTGCCATTGCGGAAACCGTCCAGCGTCTTGGTGCGTGTGGACTGGTCCAGATCGCCATGCAGCGCGCCAACGGGCAATCCATGTTTTTCAAGTGTCTTGTGAACAGCACCGATATCGCGTTTGCGATTGCAGAAGATGATGGCGTTTTTCACATCTTCATCTTCGATAAGGCTCAGCAGCGCATCGCGCTTCTTCTCGCGTGTGGTCTTGACCAGACCTTGCGTGATGGTCGAATTGGCCGATGCAGGGCGCGAGACTTCAACCTTCTCGGGGTTCTGCAGGAATGTATCTGTCAGGCGCTGGATTTCCGGCGGCATAGTGGCCGAGAAGAAAAGTGTCTGGCGCGTGAAGGGGATTTTTTTGCAGATTTCTTCGATGTCGGGAATGAAACCCATATCGAGCATACGGTCGGCTTCGTCGATCACAAAAATCTGCACACCCGTCAGCAGCACTTTGCCGCGTGCGCAATGGTCGAGCAGGCGACCGGGTGTGGCAATCAGCACATCGACGCCGCGATCCAGCTTCTTTTCCTGATCGCCAAACGACACGCCGCCGATCAGCAGCGCCATCGAGAGTTTGCTGTATTTGCCGTAAGTGGCGAAGTTTTCGGCAACCTGTGCAGCCAGTTCGCGCGTCGGCTCCAGAATGAGCGAGCGCGGCATGCGCGCTTTGGCGCGTCCCCGCGACAGCAGGTCGATCATCGGCAGGGTGAAGGAGGCGGTCTTGCCTGTCCCCGTCTGGGCAATGCCCAGAACGTCCCGTTTATTCAGCACATGCGGAATGGCCTGCGCCTGAATGGGAGTGGGTTCGGTGTAGCCGGTCTCTGCAACCGCTTTCAGCACCTCGGCTCCGAGGCCGAGTTCGTCAAATGTCATATATTGGCCCTATGCATCATAAATGTGCTGCCCGTCGGCCCACTTCATGGGGCCCGTGGACGGAATCTTTTGGACAGCTTTTTTGCGCGTTGTTTCGCGGTCGCGCGGACCCGCAATCTGCGGCGAAACATAGGGAATGTGTGGATATTGTCAACGCAGCACCGCGCCAGAGGCGCTGTGTCACAGCAATTGTTGCTTCATAATGGCCGTTTTCCCCACATTGTGGCCAAAACGTCCCTCTTTGAAGCATGCAAAAGGCACCTTCTTTTTCTAGGTCTTTTCCCGGATATTAACGAATTGGCACTACGCTCCCCGGACGAAATGGATAAGTAGCGTAATGACCAAAACACCATCAGCGGGGGCACAGATGGCTTCCCTTGATGTTGGTGGGGGAGAGCTGTTCGGCGTGCCTGCCGCATCTTCCGGTCGCACATTGCGGCTTCGTTTGCGCCATTGGCTTCTCGGTAAAAACCAGTTCCAGCTCACCGTTTTCATGACCACGCTGGCTGTCATCGCCGCAGTGTTCTTCAGTTGGGCGGTGTCGATATTTGGCTGGTTTGAATATAGCTTCGTGACATTTTTCGTGGCGGCAATCGTCACCATTTGCACAGCCACACCCTTGCTCTACTTCACCATGGGCAGCATGCTGGAAATTCAGGCATCGCGCCTCGCTCTGTCGCGTATGTCCGAGCGATTGGCCATTGCCTTTCACAATGCCGAACAGGCCAATGAGGCCAAGTCGCGTTATCTGGCAAATATGAGCCACGAGCTTCGCACACCGCTCAATGCGATCCTTGGCTTTTCCGACATCATGAAGAGCCAGCTTTTCGGCCCCATCGAAAACAAGCGATATGTCGAATACGCCTCGGACATCAATGCCAGCGGCAATCACCTGCTCAGCATTATCAATGAGATTCTGGACCTCGCTAAAATCGAAAGCGGTCAGGCCTCTGTCGAGGACGAGACGACATTCGATGTCGTGCCCGTCATAGAGGCATCCTGTTCCATGCTGCGCCCGCTCGCGGCCAAACAGGGTGTGTCATTGGGCCTCGAAATGCCGGACAAAAGCATCACGCTTCATGCGGTCGAGCGTATGGTGCGGCAAGTGCTGCTCAACATCATTTCCAACGCCATCAAATATTCCCCTGCCGAAAGCGCCGTGCGGGTAGGGCTGGAATGCCGGAGTGACGGCGTATTATCCGTCATTGTCAGCGATAGCGGCATCGGCATGACGTCGGATGAAATCAAGGTCGCCCTGACACCCTTCGGGCAGGTCAGCAGCCGCTTGAGTGGCATGCATAACGGAACAGGGCTGGGACTGCCACTCGCCAAGGCGATGATGGATTTGCACGGCGGCGCACTGAAAATACAAAGCGTGCCCGAACGCGGCACCACCGTTTCGCTCGTCTTTCCGGCATCCCGTGTCACGGTTGCCGACCTCACGCCCGGCCCCTTGCTTGAGAGCGCAAACCAGAACATGAAACCCGATCGTGCGGTCTGAGATCAGATATCGAGATCGGTGGCAAAGGCGGCGTGTTCCTGAATGAACTGGAAGCGCAGCTCGGGCTTGTTGCCCATCAGCCGGTCCACCGAACCTTGCGTTGCCTTTGCTTCATCGTCAGGCACCATCACGCGCAGCAGCGTGCGCTTGTTGCGCACCATCGTGGTTTCCTTCAACTGCGCAGGCATCATTTCACCAAGACCCTTGAAGCGGCTGATCTCGACTTTGCCATTGCCTTTGAATTCTTTCTTCATCAGCTCGTCTTTGTGCTTGTCGTCACGCGCATAGGCCGTCTTGCCACCTTGCGTCAGCTTGTAGAGCGGCGGCACAGCCAGATAGAGATGCCCCTTGGCAATCAGCTCCGGCGTTTCCTGATAGAAGAATGTAATAAGCAGCGAGGCAATATGCGCGCCGTCCACGTCCGCGTCGGTCATGATGATGACCTTTTCATAGCGCAGATCGGCGTCACGATAATGTGAGCCCGTGCGCACACCCAGCGCCTGGATGAGATCGGAAATCTGCTGGTTCTGCTGCATCTTCGCGCCGGTCGCAGAGGCCACGTTCAGGATCTTGCCACGCAGTGGCAGAATGGCTTGTGTCGCGCGGTCACGGGCCTGCTTTGCAGAGCCACCGGCGCTGTCGCCTTCGACGATGAAGAGTTCAGACCCTGCCGAACCAGCCTGCGAGCAGTCGGCCAGCTTGCCGGGCAGGCGCAGCTTGCGTGTCGCGCTTTTGCGGGCCACGTCCTTGTCTTGCCGGCGCTTCAGCCGTTCTTCCGAGCGGTCGATCACCCATTCCAGCAGCTTTGTCGCCTGTTGCGGTGCCGCCGTCAGCCAATGGTCGAAATGGTCGCCAATCGCTTTTTCAACCAGCTTTTGTGCGGCAGGCGTGGCAAGCTTTTCTTTCGTCTGGCCCTGAAATTCCGGTTCGCGGATAAACACCGAGATCAGCGCACCAGCCGTTCCCAGCACGTCTTCGGCCTGTATCTGACCGGCCTTTTTATTGCCGGTCATTTCGGCATAGTTCTTGAGGCCCTTTGTCAGCGCCGCGCGCAGACCAGCCTCGTGCGTTCCGCCTTCGCTGGTCGGCACCGTGTTGCAATAGGAGTGGATGAACCCGTCATCATTATACCAGCCAATGGCCCATTCGACCGAGCCATGGCTACCGGCCTTGGACACTTTGCCGTGAAACGGCTCGTTGGTGACCGTCTGCGTATTGCCGATTTCGGCACGCAGAAAATCCACCAACCCGCCGGGAAAATGCAGCACATCTTCCGCCGGTGTCTGGTCGGTGATCAGCGATGGTGCGCAATGCCAGCGGATTTCGACGCCGCCAAACAGATAGGCTTTCGAACGCGCCATGCGGTGCAGGCGTGATGGCAGAAACACATTGTTCTTGCCGAAAATCTGTTCGTCAGGATGGAACGTCACCTTGGTGCCGCGCCTGTTCTGAATGCGGCCCTTATTCTCCAGCTTTGTCAGCGCATGCCCGCGCGAATAGCTTTGCGTATAGAGAACCTGATCGCGGGCGACTTCCACTTCCAGCCGGTCGGAAAGGGCGTTCACCACCGAGATGCCGACACCATGCAGACCGCCCGATGTCTCATAGGCCTTGCCGTCAAACTTGCCGCCCGAATGCAGTGTCGTGAAAATCACTTCCAGCGCCGATTTGGGTTTGTATTTGGGATGCACGTCAATCGGGATGCCGCGGCCATTATCCGCCACTGTCAGGCTGCCATCTTCATGCAGCGTCACGTCGATCCAGTTGGCATGGCCCGCCACCGCTTCGTCCATCGAGTTGTCGAGCACTTCGGCAAACAGATGGTGCAGGGCCTTCTCGTCCGTGCCGCCAATATACATGCCGGGGCGGCGGCGCACGGGTTCCAGGCCTTCAAGGACTTCGATATCCTTGGCCGAATAGCCTTCCGTCTCTTTTGACACCTTTGGCGACGAAGCCGCCTTGGCCGCTGGCTTGGGGGCCGCAGCGAATAGATCATCAGATGAATCGGCAGATTTACTGGGGCGTTTGGCGGCCATTGGGTCTCTTGGCAGATGCTGGGGGGAATAGGAGAACGAATCGAGCCCGATTGTAGGTCGGCGCGTGAAGAGGGGCAAACACACCGTTCTCGTCATTGCGGGCGTAACCCCGAAACCCGTCATTGCGAGCGTAGCGAAGCAATCCAGTCTTCCTTAGACGATATCACCGTATAAATCCCACCACGCAGGATTCATCTTCTCAATCAAGGCCAGTTTCGTCGCCCTTGACCCCGCTTTGATCTGTTTTTCCCGCCCGATCGCCTCAATCATCTCCTCATGGGCCTCGTACCAAACCAGTATTTTGCAGCCATACTTTTTGCTAAACCCGTCAGCCACACCTTCGCGATGCTGATACACCCTCTGCACAAGATTTGAGGTAACGCCGGTATAGAGCGTTCCGTTTCTTTTGCTGGCGACGATGTAAACAGCCGGTTCTTTCATTGTCTCCCTCCGTCATTGCCCCCGTCATTGCGAGGAGCGAAGCGACGCGGCAATCCAGTCTTGATGCACCCGCCGCTCTGGATTGCTTCGCTGCGCTCGCAATGACGGGTTTCGGGGCTGCGCTCGCAATTTATACAAGATTAGAAGTAACGCCGGTATTAGAGCGTTCCGTTTCTTTTACTGGCGACGATGTAAACAGCCGGTTCTTTCATTGTCTCCCTCCGTCATTGCGAGGAGCGAAGCGACGCGGCAATCCAGTCTTGATACACCGCCGCTCTGGATTGCTTCGCTGCGCTCGCAATGACGATTAAAATAGAAACGACGAGACCTTTCAATTCTGACCTTACTCATGCCACCATCCTCGAAAGAAATTGGGGGAGCCACCATGACCGAAAAGATCACCATCGCGACACCGCTCACGCTGCCATGTGGTGCCGTTCTGAAAAACCGGATCGTCAAAGCCGCCATGACAGAAGGTCTTGGCGATCCGTTGAACAGGGCCACCGAAGGTCACGTGCGGCTTTACAAGCGCTGGGCCGAGGGTGGGGCAGGCATGTTGCTCACCGGCAATGTGCAGATCGACCGTCGCTATATGGAGCGTCCGGGCAATGTCGCTATTGATGGACCGCAATCCAACGAAGCCATAGCCGCCTTGCGTGCCTATGCGCAGGCAGGCACATCCAACAACACCCATTTATGGATACAGATCAGCCACGCCGGTCGCCAGACACCGATCAGTGTCAGCAAGGAGCCGCTGGCCCCCTCCGACATTCCGCTCGATATGCCGGGTGCGCAATTCGGCAAACCGCGTGCCATGACAGGTGCCGAGATCGAGGATGTGATCCACCGTTTCGCGCACACAGCAACCGTCGCCCGCGAAGTCGGCTTCACCGGCGTCCAGATTCACGGAGCGCATGGCTATCTGATTTCCGAGTTTCTCTCTCCCGACGTCAACACACGCACGGACGAGTGGGGCGGCAGCCTCGAAAATCGTGCCCGCCTTTTGCTTGAAGTGGTTCGCGCCGTTCGCAAGGCCGTCGGTCCCGATTTCCCGATTTCGGTAAAGCTTAATTCGGCCGACTTCCAGAAGGGTGGCTTCTCGCATGAGGATGCGATCCGCGTCGCAAGCTGGCTCAATGACGAAGGTCTGGATCTGCTGGAAGTGTCAGGCGGCACCTATGAGCAGCCGCGTCTTGTCGGCTTCGATGACATGACACTACATCCCGAGAAATCCGAAACGCGTAAAGAAAGCACCATCGCGCGTGAAGCCTATTTTCTCGACTACGCCAGAGACATCCGCGCCGCCACCACCATGCCTCTCATGGTCACAGGTGGCTTCCGCACTCTCGACGGTATGAATGCCGCGCTCGGCAGCCACACGATGGATGTGGTGGGCATGGGGCGTCCCATGTGTGTGGACCCCTCCGCGCCTGCGCGTCTTCTCAGCGGTGCGGTGCGCGATGTACCTGCTTACGAAAAGACATTGAAAATCGGTCCAGGCATTCTGGGGCCGAGCAGCCGCTTCAATCTCGTCAAGGCGCTGAACGGTTGGGGCCAGCAAGGTTGGTTCTGTTTGCAGATTTTGCGCATGGGCGCAGGCCAGGACCCCGACCGCAAACTCGGCGTCTTCAAGGCCTTCCGCGATTACGCCAAGAACGAGGCAAAGACAGCCGCAGCATTGGTGCGCTAGTCAAATAGTCTCTGTGCTGAATTTCTGAAGTGCCAGACACGCAGACATCACCCCGACCTGTCGTCCCGGGACTTGATCCCGGGACCCACCTTCCTGCTTGTCCGTTCTTGTCGATCTCGCGCGACCCATTCCGCAGGCGGGGATAAATATTCAGCAACAATCTTGCGGGATAAGCTGTAAATAAATTTTCTCCCGACTTATTTGTCGCAATCATCAAGATGAAGAACAGAAAACGCTCGTTCTCTACATGGAAACGCTCGTTCTCATGATGGAAAAGCTCGGAAATTGTTCTTCTTTCCGCGTCCTTTTGCCTGCAAAAGAAATCTTGTCCCCGGCTTATCTGCCACAAATACAATCAGCACGATCCTCTTCGCAGAGGTCGTCATTTGTATGCGCCGACCATGCCGGAACGCTCGGGTTTCATCTGGAAAAAGACTGGAAAGAGAAGTTGTCAGATATTCAAAATGCCACGCAACCCCGCTCAAACGGAAGCCCCGGATTGTCCTGTCGGGCGTTCCCTTGCGGGGTTGCTATTGGATGTGCGTCTCGCACTCGCCCTGACTATAGAGCCGGGCTTCTTTCATTGCCTTGTCGCCTGCGCACTCACTGTGAGCAACTCGGGCGTCAGGGTTGGGTTGCGCTCTTTGGCCTAAACGGTTCACTGACCGGTCGCCCATGAAGAACGCGTCAGGTGGGTAATGAAATGCAAAAGTCTGAAACTTTCAGGACCTTGCTTGCGTAGGTGGAGCCATCTTCGAAACCTCCCCGTTGTTGAGACAATAAAACGCTACGCCTGTGGGAATTCGAGTGCAACAGAAATCAATCGTTCCAAACGAACAATAAGAGTCAACATGATTGACGTAATTTTAGTCCGTAGTCAGATTAAAAAAATCTATGGGTGGCGTAAAAATATTGTTCCGCGCGAACAGTCTTTAACAACGCCCCGTCTTTTTGCGCTCCCTTGTGTCTCCTCTGGCATCATCTGTGCGGGGCATTCGTGGGAAAGGAAGTTTCATTCCTGAATTGAATGAATATGGGACAGTTATGTCCCAAAAAGGTGTGCTCATGTCTAAACAATCCGATTTGACGGCCAAATCAAGCCAGTTCGTAGCGCTCGATACCATTCGTGCGCTGGCGGCGATTGTCGTGTTTTTAGGACATGTACGCATCGTGTCTTTCGTTTCGTGGGAAAATCTTGCGACCGAATACAAGACGCTCGGCGCCACACTTTTTTACGCAGTTGCGCGGCTCGGGCAGGATGCCGTTCTGGTCTTTTTTGTGCTGAGCGGATTTTTTGTCGGCGGCCAGATGATCGCCCGTATGAAGCAAGGTCAATTCCGTATATCCGATTATGCAACGGACCGCGCAACGCGTCTCTTGTTGCCTCTCGTTCCGGCCTGTGTGTTGACCCTCGCCGTGAGCTATCTTGCAATGGGCAATCTGGATGAAGCCAGCAATGTTATGGCCTCTCTTTTAGGTTTGAACGGTGTCTTTGTTGAAACGTCGAACTTCAATTTGCCGCTCTGGAGCATTGCTTTTGAAATCTGGTTCTACGTTGCTGCGGGAGCATTTGCCTCGGCATGGAGCGGGGCAGGACGTCCGGTTGCATTTCTTGTGATGCTTGCAAGCGCCTATGTCTTCAGTATTCTGAATATCGCCTTCCTTCTTTTCTGGGTGATAGGTGCCGCGATTTTTCTGGCCCGCGCGCATTTGCGCAAACCATTATTTTTTGTGGTCGGAATCGCGATTGCTGGCATCGCCGCTATTTTATTCGAGCTTCATGACGCGGGACCAGACATCATGTTGCGTGACAAGGCGATCCACCTTCAGGCATTGATCTGCATCGGCTTTGCCATAGCAATTCCATATCTCACGAGCGAAACGCTCAATGACAAATTGCAACCCTTTGCCAAAGCATCTGCATTCTTGGCAGCGTCATCCTATTCGCTCTATGTCTTCCACTATCCTGTGCTGATGCTCATATCGCTCTACGTGCCCAAGGTCGAAACATTCGGACCCATGGCTCTCGTCTATTTCGGTTTGATCAGCCTCGCCGTTTTCTCGATTTGTCTCGGGCTGTGGTTTCTGTTCGAGCGTCAGACCGATACTGTTCGACGTATGATAAAGGGCATGCGTCGAAATCATGGGCGGTCGATGAGCGCCAAGCCGGTTTGAATATTCTCGATGCTCGTTGAACCATAAAAAAAGGCCGGAGCAAATGCTCCGGCCTTTCCGTTTCGGTGTGTAGAAATTACACGCTGAAATACATGTCGAATTCGACAGGGTGCGGTGTCATTTCGTAGCGCAGGCATTCTTCCCACTTCAGGTCAACATAGGCGTCGATCTGCTGCTTGGAGAACACGCCGCCCTTGAGCAGGAATTCGTGGTCGGCTTCAACAGCCAGCAGAGCTTCGCGCAGGCTACCGCAAACTGTCGGGATCTGCTTCAGCTCTTCCGGCGGCAAGTGATAGAGATCCTTGTCCATCGGTGCGCCCGGATCGATCTTGTTTTCGATACCGTCAAGACCGGCCATCAGCATGGCCGAGAAGGCGAGATAGGGGTTCGCCGTCGGATCGGGGAAACGGATTTCGATACGCTTCGACTTCGGCGATGTGCCGTGCGGAATACGGCAAGAGGCCGAACGGTTACGCGCGGAGTAGGCGAGCAGAACGGGGGCTTCATAGCCCGGCACCAGACGCTTGTAGGAGTTGGTGGACGGGTTGGTGAAGACGTTCAGTGCCTTGGCGTGCTTCAGGATGCCGCCGATATACCACAGGCATTCCTGGCTGAGGTCGGCATATTTGTCGCCAGCGAAAAGCGGCTTGCCGCCTTTCCAGATCGACTGATGGCAATGCATGCCCGAGCCGTTGTCGCCGAAGACGGGCTTCGGCATGAAGGTCGCTGTCTTGCCATAGGCATGGGCGACATTGTGGATCACATACTTGTAGATCTGCATGTGGTCGGCAGCTTTGGTCAGTGTCTGGAACTTTGTTCCAAGCTCGTGCTGGGCCGATGCCACTTCGTGATGGTGCTTTTCAATCGAAAGGCCCATCTCTTCCATGACGGTCAGCATTTCGCCACGCAGGTCTTGCCCGCTGTCGATCGGGTTCACAGGGAAGTAGCCGCCCTTTGTGCGAACGCGATGGCCCATATTGCCGGTTTCGTAATGCGTGTCGGAGTTGGTGGGCAGCTCTGTGCTGTCCAGTTCAAAGCCGGTCTTGTAAGGCGATGTCGAGAACTTCACGTCGTCGAAAATGAAGAATTCGGCTTCCGGACCGAACACGACGCTGTCACCAAAACCACCCGACTGCACATAGGCTTCGGCGCGTTTGGCTGTCGAGCGGGGGTCGCGGTCATAGAGTTCGCCGGACGGCTCGGTGATGTCGCACATGATGGCGAGTGTGTTCTGCGCATAGAAAGGGTCGAGCGTGGCTGTGCTCAGATCCGGCAGAAGCACCATGTCGGATTCATTGATGGCCTTCCAGCCAGCAATGGAGGAGCCGTCAAACATTGTACCTTCGGCAAAGAAGTCTTCGTCGCAGAAGCCAACATCGAAAGTGACGTGCTGCATCTTGCCGCGCGGGTCGGTGAAGCGCAGGTCGATGTATTTAACATCCTTTTCGTTGATCATCTGCTGAATGGAGGCGTAATCAGCCATGTCGTCATTCCCTGTTGTGGAGTATTTATGATGAACCGTTGGAGATGGCTCGCAATCTTGCGGGCCGCAGTATCGGAAGGATTAGATTGCTTCCACGCCGGTTTCGCCGGTGCGGATGCGGATGGCTTCTTCGACAGTTGAGATGAAAATCTTGCCGTCGCCGATGCGACCGGTTCGCGCAGCCGCCTGGATAGCGTCCACTGCTTTTGCCACCATGCCGTCGTCGAGCACGATTTCAATTTTCACCTTCGGAAGGAAATCAACGACATATTCGGCACCCCGATAAAGCTCGGTATGTCCCTTCTGTCGTCCAAAACCCTTCGCTTCGGTCACCGTGATGCCCTGCAAACCGACTTCCTGAAGAGCTTCCTTCACCTCGTCGAGTTTGAACGGCTTGATGATCGCTTCGATCTTCTTCATTGCCTTGACGTCCTCTAACTTCTGGTCGGATCCGACCGTCTGGCTATCTGGGTTAGCATGGGTCGTGCCACTCGACCTTCTGGAAATTATGTAATAATTTCAATTAGTTGCAGCTTGTGGATAAATCATGTGCAATCCACCGGCTGCGAATATGCCTACAAAATGAGCAAATAGCAAAAAAACAGAGCAGTTTGATTTTGCGCCGCCTATCTCGTGTGCAGCATTGCTTGACAGGTGAGGCCCCCTGCGGTCAAGAGGGGCGATACATTGAGGGTAAAGGAAATGTCGATGCGTCCGGCCAATCAGGTTTTTGCCAATCTGGGCACCACCATTTTCACTGTTATGTCGGCCCTTGCAGTCGAGCATGGTGCTATCAATCTGGGGCAGGGCTTCCCCGATGATGAAGGTCCCGATGATGTGCGCGCCGTGGCCGCGAAAGCGCTGATGGACGGCCCCAATCAGTATCCGCCCATGCCCGGCCTGCCTGCGCTGCGTCAGGCCGTGGCCGCTGCCAACAAGCGTTTCTATGGCATGGATGTCGATTGGCAAAAACAGGTGCTGGTCACATCCGGCGCGACCGAGGCGCTGACAGATAGTCTTATGGGGCTTCTTAATCCGGGCGACGAGGCGATCATCCTTGAACCCGCTTATGATTGCTACAAGCCGATCATTGAAGCGATGGGAGCAAAATGCGTTTCCGTACCGCTCGATCCGCCGCATTGGTCCTTGCCGGTTGAGAAACTCGCTGCGGCCTTTTCGAACAAGACTAAACTCATTCTCCTCAACACGCCGATGAACCCCACCGGCAAGGTCTTCACCCGCGACGAATTGCAAGTGATCGCCGATCTCGTCATCAAGCATGATGCCTATGCCGTCTGTGACGAAGTCTATGAGCATCTCGTCTTCTCCGGTCACACGCATATTCCGCTGATGACATTGCCCGGCATGTACGAGCGTTGCATCCGTGTAGGCTCGGCAGGAAAAACCTTTTCACTCACTGGCTGGAAAATTGGCTACATCACCGGCCCTGAACATCTGATGACGCCGATCATGAAAGCGCATCAGTTCGTCACCTTCACCACCGCGCCTGCAACCCAGACAGCCATTGCTTATGGCTTGGGAAAGGACGACAGCTATTTTGAAGGCCTAGCCTCGTCATTGGAAGGCAAACGCGACATTCTCGCGCGCGGATTGAAAGAGGCGGGTTTCGACGTGCTGCCCACGGACGGCACATATTTCATCTCTGCCGATTTCCGTCCGCTTGGTTTCAAAGGCACGGACGAGGAGTTCTGCCGCGACATTACTGTGAAGGCCAAAGTCGCCGCGATCCCGCTCTCGGCTTTCTACGCCGACCCGTCGAGCGCTCCGCGCCACCTCGCGCGCTTTTGCTTCTGCAAGCAGGATGAGATTTTGCTTGAGAGCAGCAAGCGGCTGGTGGAATACGCAAAGAAATAAGGCTGCCCGCCGGAGGGGAGCGGGCAGCCCCTAATCACGCGAGTGCCGCAGCCATCAAATCGACGGACAGCGGTCCGGCCATGCCTTCGACAGTGGTATTGGTCATCAGAACAAAGCTCGTCTCCGTCGCCGGATCAACCGCCCAGCTGTGGCCATAAACTCCGCCCCAAGTCCATGTCCCAACCGGAAGACGAGAAGCCGTTGGCGTTGGATCCCGCAGCACCGACCCGCCAAACCCAAAGCCCCAGCCAGGACCGGTGAGAAGCAACTCATGCGCGCCCGTCTGATTGGTCATCATCGCTGTGGCTGTTTCCGGTTTTACAATCGGCGCACCGCCTGTGCGGATGGCTTCCAAAAAAGTCAGAAGGTCGGGAGCTGTGCAGGCCATACCGCCTCCTCCAGATGGAAACGAGGTTTGATCGAAGATGCGCCCGGGCGTGAAACGGATGCCGGATAGATCAGCGAAAGGGAAAGTGAAATTGTCACCCATCGGAACAGGCGGCGGACCATCGGCATAATGTGTTGCGAGCCTAGCGCGGTCTGTGACCGTGAATCCGCTATCGTCCATCCCGAGTTTGTCGGCCACGCGCTCGCTCACAACTTGCGGCAGAGTTTTGCCGGTCGCGGCTTCCATTGCTGCGCCCAACACATCCATGCTCACCGAGTAGAGCCAGGCAGCGCCCGGCGGAAAGAAAAGACCAGCTTCGACAATCCGCGAAAGATTGTCTGCGAAGGAACGACCTGGCTCATTTAATCCGTCCGAAACGCCAAGGCGCAAATATGGGCCATCCGCCGGTTGCAAGAAACCATAAGAAAGGCCGGAGGTGTGAGTTAGCAACTGACGCAGCGTGATCTGAGGCGTCTTTCCTTCAAATGCGGGCGTGAAGGTGGGGAGGTATTTCGTGATAGGGTCATCCATGACCATGACGCCGTCTTCGACCAATGAGAGGAATGCGGCTGTCACAATCGGCTTGGTAAGCGATGCCGCAAGGAAGATGGTATCTCTGGCCATCGGACGATCAATTTCGACATCAGCCAAACCGGCCGCGCGTGCATAGACCAGCTTTCCGCGCTTTGCCACCAGCGCCACGCCGCCCGCCAACCGGCCTTCCGCCAGTGCCTCGTCTATAATCGGGTCCAGCGCGTCAGCGACTGCAGCATCAAGTTGTTCAGAAATTGTCGTCATCAAGCAGTTCCTCCAAACATTTTCTTTAAGGCCGCTGGCGACCAAATCTGACTGACCCGCATTCGGCGATGTTTTCTTGCGAAGTACAATCGTTAATTGAGTGGATTTGTGAGGCTCTTTTTCGCGTCGACGTGTGGGCTACAGTGCCACTAAGCTTGACCCGCTCTTAAAGACCCGCAGAATCCATCTATGACAAATCTTACAACTCTTCGCCGCGATCCTGCGAAAGCCGCCGAATGGCTTGTCGTCTTTCTCCATGGTTACGGCTCGTCCGGTGCCGACCTCATGACCTTTGCCGATTATTGGCAAGCCTCTATGCCCGCAGTGGCCTTTGTTGCACCCGATGGTCCGACCGCGACGAAAGACGGTGGCTTCCAATGGGTGAGCAAACGTCCCGGCACGGATCCGAAGCTCTATGAGGACGCCGTTACCGCTCAGCCGATCATCGATACATTTATCGAGGAGGAATTGAAGCGGCTGGGTCTGGATGCGTCGCGCCTCGCACTAGTGGGGTTCAGTCAGGGCACGCTCATGGCTTTGCATCTGGGCTTGCGCCGCGCGTTGGCACCCGCCGCCGTGCTCGGCTATGCAGGTGGCCTTGTCGGGCGCGAGCATCTGGCTGCTGACATCACCTCACGCCCGCCTGTCATGCTTATCAATGGTGAGCTGGACGAGATGGCACCCGTTTACGGCATGCATGTCTCGCTCAAGGCGCTGAACGAAGTTGGCGTGGTCGCAGCCGGTCAGGCCTTGCCCAATCTGGGTCATGCGGTTGATGCCGATGCACTCATCATCGGCGCTCGCTTCCTCATTTCCGCTTTTGCCTATCGGGAGAAGCAAAACATCAATTCTTGATGGTAATGCCTTGAAACCGTCACATTGAAGCTCCATCTTCTTACCAACGCGCTAGCGGACCTCGTGCCTCTGTTCAACCGGATGGCAAGATGCAGTCCGCGAGGGTTGCATAGGCCGGATGTACGCCATGCTCCCTCAGCGCGTACAATATTTTCCTGGCTTTTCCCAAAAATTACGAAATTGCGACGGGTTTCTTTTGTCCGTTCCGTATAGATTGTGACCAACAGACCGCTCGTTAGCGCTTCGCGCGGGGTGGTGCTTGTTGCTAGTGACAAGATTTGGACAGGGTGAGTTCCCAATTGAACGCGGGTAAGGGAAAAGACGGCAAAGACGCTATGTCCGCCATGGCTGTCATTCCCGATTTCGCGGTTGAACCTCTGGTGGCGCAAACAGCGCCGACCACGCAAACCGGCAAACGCGAACGCTTGATCCAGTTCGGCTTTGCGCTGTTGCTCAATCTACTTTTCCTGTTCGCACTGTTCTATCGGGTGCCATACACATTGCCACCTCTGTCGGAGGAGCAGGAGGCTATCGAGGTTGAATTGGTGCAGCAAGATCAGGCTCCCCCTCCGCCGCCCCCCCCAGCCGAAAAGCCTCAGAAAGAAGAGCAACCTCAACCAAAGGAAGAGGAAAAGCCCAAACCTGAAGAAAAGGTAGAGGAGAAGCCAAAAGAACAACCTCCGGAAAAATATCGCGAATCCGGTGGTGATCCCGATCTCGAAATCGGAAACATGCCCGACAAGGAAGCAATACCCGACAAGGCAGAGCCAGAGGTCAAGGCGGTCAAGCCAGAGCCTGAAGCACCCAAGCAGCCTTCAGCCGATCTTCCTGAATGGGCAAAGTCGCTGGACCGTGGCTATGATCTGCCCGAACCTAAAACATCATCCAGTACTCAGTCGCGCGGACAATATAACACCAACTCGCCCAGTGGCCGTATAGGGCAGGGTGGTGGCGACGCTTATCTCAACCAGGTCTATGCGCAGATAAGGTCGCATCTTCGTGTGCCGTCATCCGCTGTCGGTCGTGCGGGAACAGCAAAGGTCGGCTTTGTACTTGATCGTGCAGGTAATCTGCGTTCGATCTATCTGGTGCGTAGTTCAGGCATGCGCAATTTCGATTTGGAAGTCATGGATGCGGTGCGCCGTGCGGCTCCCTATCGCCCGTTGCCGTCGGATTTTGGCGACAATTACGCGTTAGAACTACGTGTTTCGCCCTGATTAGGTTTCAGTAGCTGTTTTACCGCTGACCATGAACGGTCTGAACCGCAATGCGACTCCGACCAGCATGATCAGCACAGGCACTTCGACCAGCGGCCCGATCACCGTTGCAAATGCGACCGGCGAGGCGATGCCGAAGCTCGCAATCGCAACAGCAATCGCCAACTCGAAATTATTGCTCGCCGCCGTAAAGGACAGTGAGGTCGTACGCTCGTAATCAGCGCCGAGCGCCTTGCCCATGGCAAAGCTGACCAGAAACATGATCACGAAATAGATCGCCAGCGGCACTGCAATGCGCAGAGCGTCAAGCGGCAGGCTGACGACAGTTTCGCCTTTGAGGGCAAACATCATGACAATGGTGAACAGCAGGGCAAAAAGCGTCATGGGTGCCAGACGCGGCATCAGTTCCTTGTCATAGCGATCCGCCCCAATGGCTGGGCGCACGAATGTACGGGTCAGATAGCCCCCCAGAAACGGCAATCCCAGATAGATCGCCACAGCACCCGCAATGGTCCAGAAATCGACTGAGAGCACTTGCGATTGCAGTCCTACCATCGGCGGCAGGACGGTCAGGAAGAACCACGCATAAACACTGAAGAAGAGCAGTTGGAAAATGCTGTTAAAGGCGACAAGGGCGGCAACATACTCGTTGCTGCCGCGCGCCAGCTGGTTCCAGACAATCACCATGGCAATGCATCGTGCCAGCCCGATCAGGATAAGACCTGTCATATATTCGGGCTGGTCACGCAGAAAGATAAAGGCCAGAGCAAACATCAGAACCGGTCCGATCAGCCAGTTCTGCACTAGCGACAGGACTAAGACTTTCCGGTCTTCGAATATGGCCGGCAGCGCCTCGTATTTCACCCGCGCCAATGGCGGATACATCATCAACACAAGACCAATGGCAATAGGAATATTGGTCGATCCGGCACTCAGGCTATTCAGTCCGTCGGCAAAGCCGGGAACGAATGTGCCCAGCATCACGCCGATGGCCATGGCGACGAAAATCCAGCCTGTCAGATAGCGGTCGAGAAAACCTAGCCGCGGTGATGATATTGTCTCTGTCGAGCTCATTGCTCAGCCCCTTCGGTCGAGCGTCCGATTTCTTTCAGTTTGCGTTCCAGTGCCATCTTGTCGATCGTGCGCAAGGGCAGGCTGGTGAAGATGTCGATCCGGCGACACACCTGTTTGAAGACCTCGACAAACTTCAGACGTGTCTCTGCCGGTTTGCCGACAAAGGCAGCAGGGTCTTCGAAAGGCCAATGCGCATTGGTCGGGTGTCCCGGCCAGACAGGGCAGACTTCGCCTGCCGCGTTGTCGCAAACAGTAAAGATGAAATCCATGCGAGGGCTGCCCGGCACGGCAAACTCATCCCATGATTTTGATCTTGCACCTTCCGTCGATATTCCCGCCGCATTCAGCACATCGATTGCATAGGGGTTCACCGTGCCGCCAGGGTGACTGCCAGCGCTGAAGGCGCGAAAGCGGTCACCATAAGCATGGTTCAGATAGGCCTCTGCCAGAATGCTTCTGGCAGAGTTTCCGGTGCATAGAAACAGGACATTGAACAGGGGAGGTGTGTCAGACATTGCGCTTTTCCCTAGCAGCAGGATGGAGCAGGTGCGGCAGGTTTTACTACCGGAGCAGAACAGCCGCAGGCCGATGCGTCGCCTGTTGCCGCCAGTGACGAAAGCTCGGGGCCGCTGCCAAATTCGTCCGTCTGGTGCATTGTGTAGAATGCTTCCCACTGCACGCCATCGGGATCGGCGGTCCAGCTTTTTTCCGATTTGGCATAGCAGCAGGTGGTTACACCTTCCGGCAGATAGGGGGCTTCGGCCTGTTTCATCCGGTCGAAGATTTCGTTCAGCTCGTCCGGGGCGTCCACCTGGATGCCGGCATGGTTGAAGCCTGTTTTTCCCGATCCGCTTTCCACGACAAAATTGACACGCGGGTCATCCAGCAGCCATTTCGCATAGCCCGGACGCGTCACGGTTGGTTCGGCACCGAACAGCGTTGAATAGAACGCCACGGACTTTTCGAGGTCTGTCGTGCCAAAGCTCACATGAAGTCTTTTCATCACACGCACTCCTTTGCTTTTTGTTTCATTCCCACGGTGCCGCAGGCGCCCTGACAGCAATCTTCAAGCAGAAAATCGGTCAATGCCCGCATAGCATCCAGATTGGCCTTGTAAATGATCGAGCGTCCTTCACGCCGCGAGGTGATCAAACCCGCATGGTTCATTTCCTTGAGGTGAAAGGACAGCGTGGCAGGGGCTACACCCAGCGCTTCCGCTAACTCGCCTGCTGCCAGTCCGCCGTCACCAGCGGCGGGTTGATGCGCGCGCACTAGCGCTCTGAAGATCGAAAGGCGCGTGTCCTGCGCAAGGGCGGCCAGTGCCGCTATAGCTGATTCCATTTCCATATTTCAATAATTATCGAAATATAAAAATAAATCAAGCAAATTCTATTCTGCCTCATGCTTTTGGCCTTGGCGCGTGTGGAACTGCGGGCGCGCCGAAATGCGAAAGCGGTGGCGGCGATGGTGGGCTTTGGTAGCGCGGCGGCCTTTTTCAGAGTCTATTCGCGCAGCTTTGGGTAGGCACCAAATGGTGAGGGGAGAGAGGCGCTCAACGCGTTGGCAGGCAAGTAACTGCTCTATTGGCACTGGCTCAGAATTTCATCGACGACGCGCGTGAGCGATGCGGTGGCGTTGATGATGATGCCACCTTTAGGGATGTCTTCCTGTGTCGCATGTAAGCGCGCGATGAATTCGCGTTCGGCCGCGTGGCCGCCCCATTCGTCTTGCGGTCTTGCGGCGAGCCGTTGGTTCAGCGTGTCGATATCGATATCGAGCACAAAGACTTTGTCGAAGAGATGGATGAAATGCTGAAAGTTCCTCGACCCGCCACAGAAGAAGGTCATTGGCTGAGTCTGCTCGGCAATGAGAACTTTGACCTTGTTGATGTCCCAGATGTGATGCGCGTGGCCGGAACCATTGAGTGGTTCGCCGGTTTCGGGATCGCCTTGATAGGCAAGGTCTCTGTCGCCGTGTATCGCGTGGTGGCCGCGGCGTTGCAGCTCGTCACAGACGGAGGTTTTGCCGGTGCCGGAAACGCCTTCAATCAAATAGTTTCTGACGCCCATTGCTATTCTCACATTTCTGTCCAGATGGCGGTCAGGTTCCCAGCGACTGGGCCCAGGTCCAGCCATTGGCCCATTTGTCCAAAGGAGCAGGAACCTGTGACGGCGAGTGACCTTCTTTGGTCAGATCGTATCTGTAAAGAAAGCGGGCGGAAAGCTGAGCCTGGCTCAATCGCTATCGGCCTTGGGGACAGAATTCAAAGAGCGATACGATACCAGATTGTTTCGCCGCGATCCTTGCGATGCTGTGCTTCTCTGAAACCAAAATTTTCATAGAAGCGGATAGCGCGTTCATTTGTTGCGCTGACACCCAGATGTACGCCGCGCGATCCTGCCATATCCATAGTTGCCAGAAACCGTTCCATTAGTTGATAGCCGATTTTCTGTCCCTGCATACGTGGCAATAGGTTGATATGCAGATGCGAGGGATAGGTATCGACAATGCGCTGCGGTGTCTGGTGAGGATTGTGGATCAGGAAAGCACGCAGTTGGTCCGCTGTCCACTCATCAAACGGTATGTCCGACGGGTCTTCATATTGTGGCCTCAGCAGCGGCCACCAGTCGGCTTCCAGCCTGTCAGCAAAGGCAGATGTATTGCTTGCGCCGACAATATAGCCCGCCACACCCTCATCGTCTTCTGCTACGAAGCAGGATTGCGGCTCAAAAATCGCATAAGGCGCTGCATAGATATGGCCGACGAGCTTGGGGTCTTTATAGAGAGCGGTTGCATCCTCTCCCGCATCGCCTGTCTTCAGGGCAATTTCGTAAAGGGCAGGCGTGTCGGTTTTAATAACGGGACGGATATTGACCATGATATTTCTTGTGCAGGCCATCCCCATTGCGGGGAGGTAAAGAATGCGGAATGAATGCTGGCTGAGAGTTGCGCTCAGATAGGCGCTACCTCTGAAATAGTTGTTCTCAGCTCTTCCAGCAGCGCCGTCCAAGCCTTGTCCATATCAGAGGTCCAGTCGTCTTTCAAAATGTCTTGAAACGTATCGCGTATGTTGGAAAAGAAGGATTCGAACACATCGCGCGGCACGCCTAAACCTTCGTGGTTCACGATCTCGCTACGGATCATATTGTCGGCATAATGTCTGCCACCAACAAAATCGATAATGCCATCGAGGGCTTCTGACAGCATATGTCCGCGTGCCGCTCCATTGGTATCCATGACAAACATGGGTTCCATTTCGGGCTGGGCTTTGAATAAGCGTTCGTAAACCTGAGGGGTCGGGTCGCCCACTCGTTCAACAACCAATTCAAGAGTATTGGTTATGATGTCAGCGTCGATTTTCTGGAGCATGATGGTTCCTCTGACTTCGTGCTGCTCAGCTCAATCCCTGAACGGACAAGATTGGTCCCGTTGCCCCGGCTTTTCTGTGCTTGGCAAGCTCCACATATTCCGGCGATCGGAACCATGCGTTGAAAGCATCTTTATCGGGAAAAGAGGCGAGAACAACCCGCGTTCCGTTCCATTCGCCTTCGAGAATTTCGGGGGTCTCATTTACAGCGAGAAGTGTGCCGTTATATTTCATGAATATCTCCATGAACCCGGCTTCGTAGCGACCGTAACTATCCCTGTCATGTATGGAAAGTTGTGCGACTATAAAAACAGTCATCTCCTATTCCTCTTTATTGTTCTTTCCACATTGAGAACTGTAATGCTGAAAAATGAAAGCCCCCCAAAGTGCAAAATGACTAAAAATAAAGCGACGCTTGGGCGCAGGGTAGCTGTCTTTACAGCATAGGGGAGTTCCACTAATGTCCGCACCATCATGCAGACGCTGACAAATAAACGCAAAGCCACCACGACCACCCGGAAAACCGGGGTAGGGGCGTTGAAGGCGTGCGTCTGAACTAAATTCAGCACCGCGAACTTGAAAACAAGCCCCGTCGAACGTTCCGGGGCTTTTTGCTTAATTCAGGCTCCCCCGATCATCGCGGCGCATTTTGAAATAATAACGAGGACAATATGACAGACAATTTCCAGATTTCCGCCGATGCTCCCGTTGTCGCAATTGTTGGTGCGACCGGTGCCGTTGGCGTCGAGATGATCCATTGCCTTGAAAGCCGTGGTTTTCCGCTTTCTCGCCTGAAGCTGCTGGCCTCGCCGCGGTCGGCGGGCCGCAAGATGAAGTTCAAGAACGAGGAAATCACGGTTCAGGAACTTGGCGAAAACGCATTTAACGATGTGGACATTGCGCTCTTCTCTGCATCGGGTTCGGTCTCGCGCCAGTACGCTCCTATTGCCGTCAAGGCCGGTTGCGTGGTGGTGGACAATTCATCCGCTTTCCGCATGGACCCTGCCGTGCCGCTTGTTGTACCGGAAATCAATGCCGCCGACATGGCTCGCCACAAGGGCATCATCGCCAATCCCAATTGCGCTGCCATCATCTCCATCACACCACTCTGGCCTGTGCATCAGGTCAACCGTATCAAGCGTCTGATTGTCTCGACATATCAGTCGGCCTCGGGTGCCGGTGCCGCCGCCATGGAAGAACTGGAAGAATCCACACGCGCTTACATCGAAGGCCGTGAATACAAGAACACGGTTCTTCCCCATCCTTATGCTTTCAATCTCTTCAATCACAACACGGCGATTGATCCCGACACCGGCTATAATGACGAAGAGACAAAGGTCATTCAGGAAACAAAGAAGATTTTCAACGACCCTGACATTGCAGTATCGGCCACGTGCGTTCGTGTGCCGGTCCTGCGCGCCCATTCGGTGTCGATCACTTTTGAGTGTGAAAAGCCGATCAAAGCATCCGATGTCCGCGAAATGATGAAGACAGCCCCCGGCGTGCGTCTTGTTGACGATTGGGAGAACAACTATTTCCCCATGCCCAAGGACGCCTCCGGCCAGGACGATATTCTGGTCGGCCGCATCCGTCAGGACCTGTCCGATCCGTCAGGCAAGTCGGTTACACTTTTCACAGCAGGCGATCAGCTCCTCAAAGGTGCCGCCCTGAATGCAGTTCAGATTGCAGAGCGCCTCTTGAAACAGACAGTGGCAGCTTGATCTGAGTTCGGTCTCGCCCCGGGTTTTTCCCGGGGCGTACCATCCTTCCCCAGCGTCAACTGTGCCCGCACTGGACATCACGCGCCCACCGCTTATTCTCCCGCCAACAATATATGTGAGTCAGGGAGACCAAAGTCATGGCCATCACGCCGGAAGACCGCACACCCGTTCTCGTTGGTGTCGGCCAGCTCGTTCAAAAAGAAAAGAATGTCGAGAAGGCAAAATCGCCTCTCCATTTGCTGGAAGACGCCGCCCGTCTGGCCGCCAAAGATACAGGCCTCGGTGACAAGCTTTGGCCGCTGGTCGATAATATCACCGTTGTCCGCTTTATCACCGATAGCCCGGACTCAAAGCGTCTGCCCTTCGGTCGTTATGACAATGCGCCTAAGTCGCTAGGCAACATGCTCGGTGCCAACGCATCCAAGAATTGCTATGGCCCCACAGGCGGCAACACGCCGCAAATGCTGGTCAACCACACAGCCGAACTGATCGCCAATGGCGAGACCGATATCGCGCTGGTCGCAGGCTCGGAAGCTTTCGCCACCATGATGCGTGCCTTGGGGCAGGGCATCATGCTGCCGTGGCACGATGAAGTGCCTGAAAAGCGCATCGACATCGGCTATGAGCGCGAAGGCGTCACGCCTGTCGAGAAGGCGCACAAGCTGCAATATCCGGTCAACATCTATCCGCTTTTTGAAAATGCCATTCGTGGTCAGAAGGGGCTTTCCGTCCGCGATCACCAACTGGCCGTCGGCAAGCTCATGGCACCATTTACCGAGGTCGCCGCACAGCATCCGCAAGCCTGGTTCCCCGTCGCTCGCACGGCAGAGGAAATCGCCACGCCGACCGATGCCAACCGTTATGTCGGCTACCCCTACACAAAATATATGAACGCCATCATGCAGGTCGATCAGGCCGGTGCCGTCATCATGATGTCTGTCGCCAAGGCGCGCGAGCTTGGCGTGGCAGAGGACAAATGGGTCTATCTGCACGGCTCGGCTGATTGCAATGACATCTGGTTCCCCACTGAACGTGTGAACTATTACACATCACCTGCCATAAAAATGATGGGTGAGAAGGCGTTCGGCATGTCGGGATGGAATATCAACGACATCGACTATTTCGATCTTTATTCCTGCTTCCCCTCCGCTGTGCAGATCGGCCGTGATGCCTTGGGCATTGCCGAGGACGATCCGCGTCCGCTCACGGTTACCGGCGGCTTGCCGTATTTCGGCGGCGCAGGCAATGCCTATGTCATGCTCTCCATCGTGACAATGGTCGAGAAGCTGCGTGCCAAGCGCGGCTCCAAGGGTCTTGTCACATCAAACGGTTGGTACGTGACCAAACACGGTCTCGGTCTCTATTCGACCGATCCCTTCGCAGGCCCGTGGAAGCGCGAAGCGCCTGCCACCTATCAGGCCATTGTGGACAATGAAGCCCATCCCGCTGTCAACGAGCAGCCCAAGGGCGATGCCAAGATCGAGACTTATGCCGTCGTCAATGGTCGCGATGGTGCCGAGTTCGCCGTTCTCTTCGGTCGTATGAACGACACGGGTGCGCGTTTTGTGGCGCACACACCGTCCGACAAGGCAACACTCGACGAGATGATGACAAACGACCAGCTTGGTCGCTCAGGCACTGTCGCCCCCGCTGTCGAACCGGGCAGAGACGTCAACATCTTCATACCCAAATAAAAGACTTTCGCTCCTTAAACCCTCTCCCTATGGGAGAGGGCAGGGTGAGGGTTTTTCTCCCTCTTTTCTCGCAAGGTTGTCGCCATGCCAATGCTCTACATGATCCGCCACGGCGAAGCTGCTTCCGGCTGGGACGCCGACACCGATCCGGGATTGTCTGATAAGGGCCGTGCGCAATCAGAAGCCGTCGCGCGTGAGATCGAAAAGCGTGTCGGCAAAAAATTGCCGCTCATTTCTTCGCCGCTGCGTCGCTGCCGCGAAACCGGCGATCCGCTTGCCGCTGCATGGGGCGCAACGGCCCGCATAGAACCCCGTGTGGGAGAAATCCCGTCACCCATCGAAGACCTGAAAGCTCGCGGCGAGTGGCTGCGTCAATTCATGTCGGGTACTTGGGAAGAGGGGCTTAAAAGCCAAGGCCATCTCGATCTTGCCAAATGGCGCGACGATGTCGCCGCCGCTCTCATTGCACTCGCGGAAGACACGGTTGTTTTCAGCCACTTCGTTGCCATTAATGCCGCAACAAGTGCCGCCACAAATGACCCCCGCGTGCTCTCTTTCCGTCCCGACAATTGCTCGGTCACAGTGTTTGAGACAGATGGCAGCAAGCTGACGCTTATCGAGCGTGGCCGAGAAGCCGAAACCAAGGTGAACTGAATGACGGAGCCTATGGCCCGTCATAGCCCTCGATGATCAGAACATCGCCTTCGGAATGGGGCCGCCGGACTTTGATATTGGCTTGGTATTCCGGCGAGTGATAGCAGGCAAGAGCGGTTGCATAGTCTGGAAATTCCACCACGACATTGCGTGAGCGTGCGCTGCCTTCAGGACATTCGAATTTTCCACCGCGTATAATGACCCTGCCTGCGAACTTTTTGAAGATGGCATTATTCGCCTCTGCATAGGGCCGGTAGCCTTCGTCATTGCTCACGTCCAGACGTGCAATCCAGTATCCCTTTGCCATTTTACTCCGCCATTTCCAGTTGCTTGCTCGCAAACTTCCGAGAGGTTACAGGTTGACGCGCAAGCATACGCCGTAATGTGGTGAATGGCCCGTTACAGACACGAGGCGGAATCATGAATTCCGCTACACGGAACGCTGAGAAGTTTTGCCTTTTCACCTTGCGCTATCCCGCATAGACTCCAATTTAATGGATACCATCAATTCGGCGGGAGGCTGGAGTGGCAACTAAAATTCCATCAGGCGAAGAGTTCGGCGGCAAAATCGGACGTACGGTTTATGAATCAGAACCGTGGTGGCCGGAGACGAAAACGCCCAAGGACGCCCCGAATGTCGTCATTGTCGTGCTGGATGACACGGGCTTTTCGCATCTGGGCTGCTATGGCTCCACCATGAAGACACCCAACATGGATGCGCTGGCCGCAGGTGGTGTGCGCTTCAACGGGTTTCACACAACGGCGCTATGCTCGCCCACTCGCGCCTGCGTGCTCACGGGCCGCAATCCGCATGCCGTCGGCATGCGCGGCGTCTCAAATTTCGATACCGGCTTCCCCAATATGCGCGGTGCCATACCCAAAAGTGCAGGCACGCTGGCCGAGATTTTGCGCGACAATGGTTACGCCACTTTCGCCACCGGCAAATGGCATCTCGCTCCCATGTCCGAATGTTCAGCCGCCGGTCCCTACACCAACTGGCCACTGCAAAAAGGCTTTGATCGTTATTACGGTTTTCTGCAAGGCGAGACCGACCAGTTCTATCCCGAGCTGACCAGCGACAATCATTTCGTTCCTGTGCCGGGCACACCGGAAGAGGGCTACCATGTGTCGGAAGACATCGTGGACAAATCCATGGGCATGATCCGCGACATCACTTCGCTGGTGCCGGAAAAACCCTTCTTTCTCTACACCGCTTTCGGTGCCATGCACGCGCCGCATCAGGCGCCGCAATCCTATCTCGATAAATGGCGCGGAAAATTTGACACCGGTTGGGATGTGGCTCGTGACGAATGGTTCGCACGCCAGAAGCAAATGGGCATCGTGCCGGAAAACACAAAACTCGCGCCGCTCAATCCCGGGGTGAAGCCTTGGGCCGACCTCAGCAAGAACCAGCAGCTCTTTGCCGCCCGCCTGCAGGAGGCTTTCGCTGCCATGCTGGAACATACAGATGACCAGATCGGTCGTCTCATGCAGTTCCTCAAAGATATCGGCCAGTGGGACAATACGCTCTTCATCCTCATGTCGGACAATGGGGCCAGCCAAGAGGGCGGAGCGACCGGCGTGTTCGACGAGATGAAATGGTTCAACGGCATCCGCGAAGATGTGGATGCTGCGGTCGAACGTCTCGACGATATCGGCACGCCCAATAGTCACAGCAACATTCCGTGGGGCTGGGCGCAGGCAGGCAACACGCCGCTCAAATGGTACAAGCAAAACACGCATGGCGGCGGCGTGCGTGATCCGCTCATCATGCATTTCCCCAGCAAGATCGCAGCCACAGGCGGCATCCGTTCGCAATTCTGCCATGCCATCGACATTACCCCCACCGTGCTTGATGTGGTCGGCATCGCCCAACCCGAAATCGTTGGCGGCGTTCCGCAAATGCCCATCCACGGCGTCAGCCTCAAGCCGGTGCTGAACGATCCCGCTGCGAAACTTGCCCGTGGTCCGCAATATTTCGAGATGCTTGGCCATCGCGGCATTTGGAAAGACGGCTGGAAGGCCGTCACCCATCATGAAGGCGGCAAGCCTTTTGATGATGACAAATGGGAACTCTATAATCTCGAAAGCGATTTCTCCGAGTTCAATGATCTTTCCGATGCCGAGCCCCACCGCGTAAAAGAGCTTGTCGATCTCTGGTGGAAGGAAGCGGAAGACAAAGGCGTCCTGCCGTTGGATGACCGTCCTGCCTTCGCGCTCTTTGCCGCCTCGCGCCGTCCGGGCATGCCCACCACGCGCACTCATTTCACTTATCGGCCACCCATTTCTCACATCGTGGCCGATGGTTGTCCGCCCGTCGCACGCGGCTGGAAGATGGCAGTCGATCTGGAACATCCCGAAGCGAATGGCGATGGCGCACTGATTGCCCGTGGCAGTCTCAATAGCGGCTTCGTTCTCTACATCAAGGATGGCAAACCACACTTCGACTATAACGGCTTCCACGAGCACACATTGCTCTCGGGCACAGAACCGCTCACCGCCGGTCATCATGTCATCGGCGTAAAAGTCACACGCCGCGCCGATGGCGGTGGAGATGCTGCTCTGTTAGTGGATGATCGCGAAGTCGCCACCGGCTCCATTCCGGTTCTACTCTTTATGATTTCCAGCATCGGCATGGATATAGGCCACAGCTATGCGCCTATCTCCAACGCCTATCGCGAGCCCTTCACCTATGGTGGCAAAATCGAAACCGTCACCTTCCGCATCCCCGAAATCCGCCAACGCGGCGAAGCCATCTCGCAGGTAAGAGCGGCAGAGGCGCAGCAGTAAAGTCGTCACTCATAGAACCCTCTCCCTCTATCTGGGAGAGGGCAGCGTGAGGGTCTTCCTCCATCCATCTTGTAAAATAGATGTACATGCTGTATGTACGTAAATCACATTCGATTTGCGAGCCGATGCTTATGGAAAAAGTCAGCTACACTGAACTCCGCGCCCGCTTGGCTCATTATCTTGATGAGGCAACCGACAGCCTCAGTACCGTGCGCGTCACGCGCAAGGGCCGTCCTGAGGTTGTGGTGGTCGATGCCGCCGAATATGACGGCATGGTCGAAACGCTGCATCTTTTGCGTTCGCCCGCAAATGCCAAACACCTCGCCAAATCACTGAAAGAAGCGGCGGGCGGTAGCTTCGTTGAGGTCAAAGAGTTCCGCAAAAAGTGAAAGTCCTTTTCACGAAAAGTGCCTCTCGCGATTTCGACCATTGGCGCCGCGACGATGCTCGCGTCTACCAACGCATCATCAACCTTGTAAACGCGATCGAAGCCGCCCCGTTCAAAGGTGTTGGTAAACCCGAACCGTTGAAAGGCGACCTCTCCGGCTGGTGGTCTCGCCGCATCACCGGCGAACACCGCCTCGTCTATCGCGTCACCGGCAAAGGCAAAACCCAATCCCTCGAAATCCTGTCATGCCGGTATCATTACTAAGCACCTTCATCTTCCCATCTTGCAAAAAGTAAGGAGTTTCCTTACATTGTGACTATTGCAACCGGCAAGGTCCGACCATGATTACGAGCAAACTCACAACCAAAGCCCAAACCACCATTCCTCAGCCCGTGCGCGTCGCGCTCAAACTTGGCGATGGCGATGAGCTTGCTTATGAGATTGAGGGTGGCCGCGTGATCCTCACCAAGGCCGGTAAAAAGTCAGGCGACGATCCGTTTAGCGCTTTCGGCGAGTGGAACTCCGACGCTGACCGCAAAGCCTATGCCAAACTTTAAACAGGGCGACGTCGTTCGCGTCCCGTTTCCCTATACTGACCGCGCCCCCCGCCAGCACCGTCCGGCGCTCGTCGTCTCATCCGGTGGCATCGAAGCCGGTCATGGCCTTCTGTGGGTTGTCATGATTACCAGTGCCGAAAATCGCGGCTGGTCGGGCGACGTCGCGGTGCAGGATTTGAAACGCGCTAATCTTCCGGTCGCTTCAATTATTCGTACAGCGAAGCTTGCAACCATCGAGGCGCAGGATGTTGAGAAACTCGGAACATTGAAACCCGCGAACCTCGCGGTAGTTCTCACCGAAATCAAATCTGAGTTGGATATTTAGTTCTTTAATGCAATCACGATAGTGAGATTCAGTACGGAATTCGACACAAGTGCGGATAGCCGACATAGTATATTTTTGTCAAGTTAGAGCCACAGGATTTCTTCAAGCTATGTAGTCTAGGCGTAGGGAACAAAAAATTTGATGGAGAAGCGCAAATTGTCGTGCGAAGAAGAAAATAAATCAGTAGTCTGATTACATAGATTTATCGGGGGAATGAAATGGCGTTTCTTGGATACTTGATGATTCCAATTATGTTATTGAATTTTTTTGGGGCGTTGGTTTCTGGAATTTGGCTTGGGGTGCTCGGCGAGTGGAAGCTCGTTGGTTGGGGAGTCGCCTTGATGCTCACTTCGCATTTTTTCCTTGGGTTTGTTTTGATGCTCGGTCTTTTGCTTGGTGGGCCGGCTGCTGTGTTGGCTGACAAAGGAAAGGTGTTATTTGCTTTGCCCTTTCTTATTTTGTCGCAAGTTTATACGTACGGTGTAATTGCGGTTTGGTGTTTGGCTGTTTTCTTTTTCTTTGTTGGTTCGGCGGACCGAGATAGTTTTATTCCATTGGTTGTGTGGTCCTATGGAGTGGCGTTGTCGCCGATCATGTTTATGGCGCAGAGAGACCAGATGAGTGGCGGTGGCGACGCCTCTGCTTTTACAACCTTCTCTGCCCAAGTTGCCTATATTGTGATCGGTCTAATAGTGATATTTGGTAACGCGACTTTTGGCACACTTTGTATTGTTTTTGCTGTAATTATGACCATAGGTATGCTGTTTCAATCTGCGTTGGCGGTAGCTTTGTACCGAGCTGAAATGCGCTATCGAAACTATTGAAAATCTAGGGCCAGATTCGCATGACAAAAGGCGTCAGTTAGTTTTTTTTGTGTGTGATATCCCTTCTCCCATTCCCCTGCATCGCTATGATGCGCCCTATGGCCACATCACCTTCATCCACCAGCGCAACATCCCTCGCGCTTCTCACCACCACGCAAATGTCCCGCGCCGATGCACTGGCCATTGATCGCGGTACGCCCGGCATTGTCCTTATGGAAAACGCAGGCCGTGCGGTTGCTGAGGCCTGTGCCGCGCGTTTCCCGCAAGGGCCGATCGATGTGCTGTGCGGGCCCGGCAATAATGGCGGCGACGGATTTGTCGCAGCGCGCCTGCTGCGCGAGATGGGCTGGTCGGTCACTGTCCACCTGCTTGGTGAATTATCTGCGCTCAAGGGCGATGCCGCCGGTGCCGCCGAATTATGGGACGGTCCTGTCGAGCCGCTCACCGCAGAAGCAGGCGAGGGCGCTCTCTTCATCATCGATGCGCTGTTCGGCGCGGGTCTGTCGCGCGATATATCCGGCGTCGCTGCCGATCTCATCCGGCGCATAAACCATCTGCCTCTCTCGCGCCGTCCGGCCATCGTCTCTGTTGATGTGCCGACCGGCCTGTCAGGCGACACAGGTGCGGTGCGCAATCTTTCCTTTCAGGCAGACCTCACAGTCACATTCTTCCGCAAGAAGCCGGGGCATCTTCTTTTGCCGGGGCGTCTTCTCTGCGGTGAAATTGTGCTGGCCGATATCGGCATTGACGAGGACGTGCTCACCGAGCTTGTTCCAACTGTCTTTGAAAACGGTCCTGCCCTCTGGGGTCATCTTCTCCCGCGCCCCAATATCGAGACGCACAAATATGTGCGCGGCCACGCGCTCGTGGTCTCTGGCGGTCCTTCCAGCACAGGTGCGGCGCGGCTTGCAGCCCGTGGTGCCGCACGTGCGGGTGCTGGGCTTGTCACGCTGGCCTCGCCCCCCAATGCGCTCATGGTCAATGCCTCGCACCTCACCTCCATCATGCTGACGCCTTGTGCCAATGCCGATGCGCTGTCGAAGCTCTTGGAAGACAAACGCAAGAATGCCTGCCTCATCGGGCCGGGTAATGGCGTGGGGCAGGGCACGCGCGAGAATGTGCTGGCCGCTTTGTTGTCTGGCGCTGCCATGGTGCTGGACGCCGATGCGCTGACCTCCTTTGCCGAGAATCCGCGCGATCTCTTTGTTGCCATAACCGGCTATTTCGCGGGCCCCACGGTGCTCACCCCGCATGAGGGTGAGTTCAAGCGGCTCTTTCCCAATGTTCGTGGCGACAAGCTTGCCCGTGCGCGTGAGGCGGCCCGCGAGGCAGGGGCCGTTATTGTCCTCAAAGGGCCGGACACAATTATTGCCTCGCCGGAAGGCGATGCGGTCATCAATTCCAATGGCGGGCCGGAGCTTGCCACAGCGGGCAGTGGCGATGTGCTGGCAGGCATCATTCTGGGCTTGCTTGTGCAGGGCGTGCCGGCCTTTGAGGCCGCAGCCATGGGTGTTTGGCTGCATGGCGCAGCCGGTGCGGCCTGCGGCGTGGGCCTCATTGCCGAAGATTTACCCGAGGCTTTACCCAGCGTTTGGCGTGGTCTTTTGGGCATTCAGCGCTGATTTTGGCAATTTGAGGCGCATCAATAGCATTTCAGGGGCCTTCAGACCGTTTTCCCGCTGTGTTTCGCTGGTATTCGCTCGAAGCCCTTGGTATAGAGTGCGCCACTTTTGATAGCGGCTGGACGGCATACTTACGCCGTGCTTCGGTCTGGCGGGCGTGGCGAAATTGGTAGACGCACCAGATTTAGGTTCTGGCGGGCAACCGTGGGGGTTCGAGTCCCTCCGCCCGCACCAGACCGGAATGCCCCTTATTTGCAATGGATTAGAAGATGCAGGTCACTGTAACGAGCACTGATGGACTGAAGCGGGAGATGACAGTCGCGGTTCCCGCGAAAGATCTCGAAGCGAGCGTTGGTGCCAAGCTCAACGAACTCAAGAACACCATCCGTCTCAAGGGATTCCGCCCCGGCAAGGTGCCGCTGGCCCATCTCAAGAAGACTTATGGCAAGCAGGTCATGTCCGAAGTGATTCAGGACACGGTCGGCACCTCCAGCCAGAAGGCACTTGAAGATCAGGCCCTGCGTCCCGCTCTCCAGCCCCAGATCGATCTGGAAGGCGAAATCGAGCAGGTCATCGAAGGCAAAGCCGACCTCACCTACAAGATGACGTTCGAAATCATCCCGAACATCGAATTCGCTGACTTTTCGAAACTCTCCGTCGAACGCCTCGTGTCCGAGCCGACCGATGCTGACATCGACGAAGCCATGCAGCGTCTGGCCGATAACCAGAAGAGCTACGAAGCCAAAGCCGAAGGCGAAACCGCTGACGAAGGCGACATGCTCACAATCGATTTCGTCGGCAAGATCGACGACGTCGCTTTTGAAGGTGGTGCCGCCGAAGACGCCAAGCTCGAAATCGGTTCCGGCCGTTTCATCCCCGGCTTTGAAGAGCAGCTCAAGGGCGCCAAGGCTGGCGATGCCGTCACCGTCAAAGTGACATTCCCCGCCGAATACGGTGCGGAAAACCTTGCGGGCAAAGATGCCGTGTTCGACGTCACTGTGAAGGCTGTCGAAACACCTGCCGAGACCGCCATCGATGACGAATTTGCCAAGCGTTTCGGCTTTGACGAGCTGGCCAAGTTGCGCGAAGCCCTGACCACGCAGATCAAGAGCGACTATGACCGCATGTCCCGCATGCACATGAAGCGCTCCATGCTCGACGCGCTGGATGGTGCCCACAGCTTCGAGCTTCCGCCCTCCATGGTTGAACAGGAATTCAACCAGATCTGGTCGCAGTTTGAAGAAGAACTGAAGAGCCAGAACAAGACCAAGGAAGACCTTGAAGAGCCTGAAGAGGACATCAAGGCCGAATACCGTAAGATCGCCGAACGCCGTGTGCGCCTTGGTCTTCTGCTGGCCGAAGTGGGCGAGAAGAACAAGATCACAGTCGCCGAGCAGGAACTCAGCCAGGCGCTTGCCGAGCGTGCCCGTCAGTTCCCCGGTCAGGAACGCATGGTTTATGAGTTCTACCAGAAGAACCCGAATGCCATCGCCGAACTGCGTGCGCCGATCTTCGAAGACAAAGTTGTCGATTTCATCGCTGAACTTGCTGATATCTCGGACAAGACAGTGAGCCGCGACGAACTTTTCGCCGATCCCGATGCACCCGAGCATGTGCATGACGAAAATTGCGATCATGACCATGACCATGACCATGACCATGATCACGGCGACGCGAAGCCTGCCAAGAAAGCAGCAGCCAAAAAGCCTGCCGCCAAGAAGGCCGCGCCGAAGAAGAAAAAAGAAGACTAATTTTCGGATTAGGAACGCCCCGCAAGGGAAAACAAAAGGCCCGGAGCATTGCTTCGGGCCTTTTACGTTGCTGGGAATAACCGGTTTTATTGTGTGGGTATAGGGGCGAAGCAGTCCTGTTCAGGGAGAAATGGTACGGGGAGTGAAAATCCCGCATTCGTTCCCTATATATTGCCAATCGATGGAATTGAGACAGCTTGTGTGTTTATGGTGCCCAAAAGTCATTTTTGATGCACCGTCTCTTTACCGAATCAATCTATGCCTTTTAGGGCACCTAAAGTCATGACTTGGCAAAAGGTTGCGGTGTACCTTTGGCTCAGGTCATAACGACAAAAGATGCGCTGACGCTCAGGAGAGAGAATGAACGACCCGCTCGCGACTTATATGAATCTTGTGCCGATGGTGGTCGAACAGACCAACCGTGGCGAACGCGCATATGACATTTTTTCGCGCCTTCTGAAGGAGCGGATCATTTTCATCGCCGGTCCCTTCGAGGACGGCATGGCCACGCTTGTCACTGCACAGCTTCTTTTCCTTGAGGCCGAAAACCCCAAGAAAGAGATCTATATGTACATCAACTCCCCTGGCGGTGTTGTGACATCGGGTCTGGCGATTTACGACACCATGCAACATATCCGTCCTCCCGTGGCCACGGTTTGCCTCGGTCAGGCCGCTTCTATGGGCTCGCTCATCCTTTGCGCGGGCGAAAAGGGCATGCGTTATGCGCTTCCCCATTCCCGTATTATGGTTCATCAGCCTTCAGGCGGTTTCCAGGGACAGGCCACTGATATCGAGATTCACGCCCGTGAAACGCTCTTGATTCGTGAAAAGCTGAACAATATTTACGCCAAGCATACCGGCCAGCCCCTCGAAAAAGTGCAGGATGCGCTGGAACGTGACAATTTCATGAGCCCGGAAAAGGCCAAGGAATTCGGAATCGTCGATCATGTCGGCGTGGCACGTGCGGAAGAAGAATCCAAGTAGGCCGATACCGTTTAAGCCTTTACTGGCAAGCACCTGATCGTCTTGTCCCCAAGACGATTATGGTTTCTCCTTGGATGCAATTTGCACCAAAGAGGGGTCAAAATGGCGCTCTTTACACGAAAAAGGGTGCCCAAAAGGGTGAATGAGCATTAAACCGTGGTGTAATGAATTCTTGATCCCTCGGCGTCTAACATGCTCGTATGTCGAGAAGGTGACGGACGGCTGATCCAATTGAGTCTCTCCTGCGTGAAGAGTAGCAGCATCAGGAAAGACAGAGCATTTCGGTTCGGCACCTGCGGCAGACAAGAACGAGGTTTGTCGGCAGATGCCCAAGGAGTTTCAATGAGCAAGGTCAGCGGCAGTGACTCCAAGAATACGCTTTACTGCTCTTTTTGCGGCAAGAGCCAGCATGAAGTGCGTAAGCTTATTGCGGGTCCAACTGTTTTTATCTGTGACGAGTGCGTCGAACTCTGCATGGACATCATTCGCGAGGAAAACAAATCCTCTCTGGTGAAGTCGCGTGACGGTGTTCCCACGCCTCAGGAAATCAGCAAGGTTCTTGACGATTATGTGATCGGCCAGTCTCACGCCAAGCGCGTGCTGGCTGTGGCGGTCCACAATCACTACAAGCGCCTCAATCATGCTGCCAAGAACAACGACGTTGAACTGGCAAAGTCCAACATCCTGCTGATCGGCCCCACGGGCTGCGGCAAGACATTGCTTGCCCAGACACTGGCGCGCATCCTTGATGTGCCCTTCACCATGGCAGATGCCACGACGCTGACCGAAGCCGGTTATGTCGGTGAAGACGTCGAGAACATCATTCTCAAGCTGCTCCAGTCGGCAGACTACAATGTCGAACGCGCTCAGCGCGGCATTGTCTATATCGACGAAGTGGACAAGATCAGCCGCAAGTCCGACAACCCGTCCATCACACGTGACGTGTCGGGTGAAGGCGTGCAGCAGGCTCTCCTGAAAATCATGGAAGGCACGGTCGCCTCCGTGCCCCCGCAGGGTGGTCGCAAGCATCCCCAGCAGGAATTTCTTCAGGTCGATACAACGAACATTCTTTTCATCTGCGGTGGTGCTTTCGCCGGCCTTGAAAAGATCATTGCCCAGCGCGGCAAAGGTTCGGGCATTGGCTTTGGTGCAACTGTTCGTTCAGCCGAAGATCGTCGTACAGGCGAACTGCTGAAGGAGCTTGAGCCCGAAGATCTGCTCAAGTTCGGTCTCATCCCCGAGTTTGTTGGTCGTATGCCTGTTTTGGCTACGCTTGAAGACCTCGACGAAGATGCACTGATGACCATTCTGACCGAGCCTAAAAATGCGCTCGTGAAACAGTATGAGCGTCTCTTCGAAATGGAAAACGTGAAGCTCGCCTTCGCAACCGACGCGCTTATGGCAGTCGCCAAAAAGGCTATCGAACGCAAGACGGGTGCGCGCGGTCTGCGCTCTATTCTCGAAGGCATTCTGCTCGACACCATGTACGACCTGCCCACGCTGGAAGGCGTTGAAGAAGTCGTCATCAGTGCCGAAGTGGTCGAAGGCAAAGCTCGCCCGCTCTACATTTATGCAGAGCGCAAGGGCGATACTGGAACAACCAGCGCCTGAGTTCTGCTTTGCAGACGTGCTGTGACTGACCCAAGGGGACGGGTCGTTTCGGAAGTATTGGAGAGTGGTCTTGAAAGCGTAAGCCCGAAAGACCACTTTTCATCTAACTAGGGCCAATTCTGGCCACGTCCCCAGCGCCGAAACAGGCGATCCGGTCATCAAAGTGAATCGGTTCTTTCAATACCGAATCCTTTACTCTGGAAATCACTGTTTCGCCCTCAGCATTCATTCATCTCCGAATGCTAGAGTTAAGCGTCGCGGGTGCGTCGAGTACAAGACAGGATTCGAAAATGAGCGATGAAAACGAAATCACTCCGTCGGATGAAAAGCCGGTCATAAGCGGACCGCAGGTTCTGCCTGTGCTGCCGCTGCGTGACATCGTTGTGTTCCCCCACATGATCGTGCCGCTATTTGTCGGTCGCGAAAAATCTGTCCGTGCGCTTGAAAACGTAATGCAGGACGACAAGCAGATTTTACTCGTCGCGCAGAAAAACGCTGCCGATGACAATCCGTCTGTCGAAGACATCTACGAAGTCGGCACCATCGGCACAGTGCTGCAATTGCTGAAGCTTCCCGACGGCACGGTCAAAGTGCTGGTCGAAGGCGTGCGCCGCGCACGTGTTGATCACTATTTGGAAAACGAAGAGTTTTTCGAAGCTCATGTCGATCCTGTCGAAGAAAACGAAGTCGAGGACGATCAGCTCGAAGCGCTGGCGCGTTCTGTCGTCACGCAGTTCGAAGGCTATGTGAAGCTCAACAAGAAAGTGCCGCCGGAAGTTCTCGGCTCGGTCACGCAGATTGATGAGCCTGCCAAACTTGCCGATACAATTGCCAGCCACATCAATATCAAGATTGCTGAAAAGCAGGAACTGCTGGAACTGACGTCGATTTCTGATCGTCTTGAGCGTGTTTACTCGCTGATGGAAGGCGAGATCAGCGTACTGCAAGTCGAAAAGCGCATCCGCAGCCGCGTGAAGCGCCAAATGGAAAAGACGCAGCGCGAGTACTATCTGAACGAGCAGATGAAGGCCATTCAGAAGGAACTCGGTGACGGCGAGGACGGCAAGGATGACATCCGTGAATTGGATGATCGTATCCAGGCCACCAAGCTTTCCAAGGAAGCCAAAGAGAAGGCCATTGCCGAGCTGAAGAAGCTCAAGCAGATGAGCCCCATGTCGGCTGAAGCCACAGTCGTGCGCAATTACCTGGACTGGCTGCTGACTGTGCCGTGGAACAAGAAGAGCCGCGTGCGCAAGGACCTCAAGGCAGCACAGGATATTCTTGATACGGATCACTTTGGTCTGGAAAAGGTCAAGGAACGTATCGTCGAATATCTCGCCGTGCAGTCCCGCGCGAACAAGCTTAAAGGCCCGATCCTGTGCCTCGTCGGACCTCCCGGCGTCGGTAAGACCTCGCTTGGTAAGTCCATTGCCAAGGCGACAGGTCGTGACTTCGTGCGTATGTCGCTGGGCGGCGTCCGTGACGAGGCCGAGATCCGTGGTCACCGTCGCACATATATCGGGTCGATGCCCGGCAAGGTCATCCAGTCGATGAAGAAGGTGAAGCACACCAATCCGCTTTTCCTGCTCGACGAAATCGACAAAATGGGCGCGGATTTCCGTGGCGATCCTTCATCGGCACTGCTTGAGGTGCTTGATCCCGAACAGAACGGCTCTTTTGCCGATCACTATCTGGAAGTCGATTACGATCTTTCCGACGTGATGTTCGTGACGACCGCCAACACGCTCAACATTCCCGGCCCGCTTATGGACCGCATGGAGATCATTCGCCTTGCTGGTTACACCGAGGACGAGAAGGTCGAGATTGCGCGTCGCCACCTGATTTCCAAGGCCATCGAAGGCCACGGCTTGAAGGCGAATGAATGGGCCATCGATGATGCTGCTCTGCGCCAGCTTATCCGCGTTTACACGCGCGAAGCCGGTGTGCGTAGCCTTGAGCGCGAGCTGAACAATCTCGCCCGTAAGGCCGTGAAGGAAATCCTGACCTCCGATCAGAAGAAGATCACGGTCACGATGGACAATATCGAGAAATATGCTGGCGTGCCCAAGTACCGCTTTGGCGAAGCCGAAGGCGAGGATCAGGTCGGTGTCGTCACCGGTCTGGCCTGGACAGAAGTGGGCGGCGAGTTGCTGACCATCGAAGGCGTCATGATGCCGGGCAAAGGCCGCATGACCGTCACAGGCAACCTCAAGGATGTGATGAAGGAATCGATTTCGGCAGCGAACTCTTATGTCCGCTCCCGTGCGACCACTTTCGGCATCGAGCCGCCGGTCTTCGAGCGCAAGGACGTCCATGTCCACGTGCCTGAAGGCGCAACACCCAAGGACGGTCCCTCGGCTGGCGTCGGCATGGCCACAGCCATTGTCTCGCTGATGACAGGCATTCCGGTGCGCAAGGATATCGCCATGACAGGTGAAATCACCCTGCGTGGCCGCGTCCTCCCCATTGGCGGCCTCAAGGAAAAGCTTCTTGCGGCTCTGCGTGGCGGCATCAAGAAAGTGCTGATCCCGCAGGATAACGCCAAGGATCTGGCCGACATTCCTGACAACGTCAAAAACGGCATGGAGATTGTGCCGGTCTCGACGGTCGATGAGGTTCTCCGTAATGCGCTGGTGCGCATGCCGGAACCTATCGAGTGGGATGAAGAGGCTTATGTCGCCCAGCAGGCGGCAGAGCGCCAACGCGGCACTGCCGCTGAGTCGCCCGTGGCCCATTAATAGGCCCGGATAGGCCAAAGGTTTGGGCCAATTGACATAAATCGAATGGATGCGGGGGCTTTTGGCCCCCGTTTTCATGTGAATAAGGGCAAAGAATCGCAGATTTCTGCGAGTTTTGCTTTGACCCCCTTCCTTTGCGGCAGGTAAAGTCCTGAACGATTTTGGGGAACCATCCCGAATTCACATCCAAAGGGGCCTGACGTGAACAAGAACGATCTCATTGCAGAAGTGGCGGACCGCACCGGTCTTTCGAGAGCCGACGCGACAAAGGCCGTCGACTACGTTTTCGAAACGATCACGGATTCGCTGAAGAAGGGCGACGAAGTGCGTCTTGTCGGTTTCGGCACATTCACAGTGTCCGACCGTGCAGCCACAGAAGGCCGCAATCCGCGCACTGGTGAAACCATCCAGATTCCGGCTTCCAAGCAGCCGAAATTCAAGGCCGGTAAAGGCCTGAAGGATGCTGTGAACGCCTAAGGGCATTTGCAGTTTCCGGCCCTGACATTAGTCAGGACCGTCAAAAATTAAGCCGGCAGTCTCTCATGGGACTGTCGGCTTTTTTGTTTGTGCTCAGCTTTCAGCTTTTGCTGTGTCGTTCGGGTTCGGCTCAGGATCATGCGCCGTGCGCGGATCAAGATCGGGCGGCGTGGGGCCTGTCGGCAGCACAGGTACGGCGGCAAAGTCCACCTTCTCCTCATATGTCAGCGCACGCACTGCACTTATGCGGTAGAGCGTGAAGACGGCATATGCGGCATGCACCACGGCACCGAATAGAAAGATGAACGCCATGCCATAAGGGCCCGTGCCCAGCGACGCAGCCGACGGGCCGATAATCGCTCCCAGCGCATAGACCAGCAGCAAGCCGCTCGACACGCTCACAAAGCTTTCCTTGTTCGCATGGTCATTGGTATGCGCCACACAGACCGAATAGAGCGACAGCGCGAAAACGCCGAACAGAAAGCCTGCACACAGCATAAAGCTCTGGTTGCTGATGCCGCGCGCCATGATCATAGCAACTTCGGCTACAACCGAGCCGATGGTCAGCGCGAGGATCACAAGACGGCGGTCCACGCGGTCGGAGATACGCCCCATCGGCCACTGCGCAATCGCACCGCCCGCAATCGCGGCGGTCATAAAGATCGAGACGCCGAACACATCCAGCCCGCTATCCTGTGCAAACACCGGTCCCAGCGTCCAGAAAGGGGCATTGGTTACGCCCACCACAAAGCTGCCCACCGCGCCCACAGGCGAGATTTTGTAGAGCTTCACTATGAAAATCTCGGTCGAGACAATGGGCTGCGGCTGCACTGTCGTCGAAAGCGAGATCGGTACCAGTGCCAGCGAGGTCAGCATGGTCACAAGCGCGAACAGCGTGAAGGTTGAAGGGTCCGACAGGTTCAGCAAAAGCTGGCCCAGCGTGATCGAACTGAAATTGACGATCAGATAGACCGAAAACAGCCGCCCGCGTGTCTCGTTGGTGGCACGTTCGTTGAGCCAGCTCTCTATCACCATATAAAGACCGGCAAAGCAGAACCCGTGCAGCGCCCGCATCGCGCCCCAGACCACCACATCATTGGTCAGCACATGCACCAGCGGCACCACCGATGCTAGCCCCGCCAGTGCCGCAAAGCTGCGTATATGGCCGGCCCGCTGCACGATTCTGGGGCCCAACACGCAACCGGCCAGAAAACCCAGAAAATAGATGGAGCTGATTATGCCGATTGTGGAGGTCGCAAACCCCTCATGCTCGGCCCGCAAGGGCAGCAGGGTGCCGAACAGGCCATTGCCCACCAGCAGAATGGCTGTTGCCAGAAGTAGCGAGAAAAAAGGCGCGAAAGTACGGGTCAAGCAGGTGCGCTCCAGAGCAATGGCTCGACATGGCGCGAGACACCGCGAGCTTTCGCACGATCAAGCCTTTAGTCCGATATTGCAATGCCCGATAGCATCGTTTAGGAGAATGCCCAGACACGCATAGTGCCGCAGCTCTCGCAGAGAGCTCATCTGGTCATGCGGGCGGTTAGCTCAGTTGGTAGAGCGCCTCGTTTACACCGAGGATGTCGGGAGTTCGAGTCTCTCACCGCCCACCAGCCCTCGCTCTTTGAGCATCGGCTCGGCAGGCTTTCGTCCCTCTCATGTCTCTCTCCGTCGCCCCCGACCTTGGTCAGCAGCTAAGGCGACAGATAGCCCGTGTTTCAGTCGATATGAACGCAATCTTGAAATCAATGTTTCAGGCGGAAATGGGGCGTTAACCATTTTACGATTAGTTCAGTAAGCCGATTAAACGCGTTTCACATAAAAAATTTCATCAAGGTGCGAAGGCCCATGAACCATAGAACTTTCCTTGCAACTGCCCGCTTGCGCCGTATCCATCTGGCCAGCGTGTCTGTCCTTGCTCTGGGCCTTTTTCCCGCGATCGCAGTTCATGCTGCTCCGGGGAATACCGTTATCTCGACAGCCGTCACCGGACCCGAAAACTGGAATGGCGGCGATTTCACGGTCACAAGCACAGGCAGCATCACAGGCGGCGGTACGGGCGTGATTGCCGACCCCTCCGGCGATACTTTTTCCAATTCGGGCACAATCTCCGGCGATACAACCGGCATTTATAATGAAGGCACAATTGGCTCGGTCTCCAATGATGGAACCATCCAGGGTGGCGGTGTCGGTTTCGACAATGACGGCCTCATCACTACCTTCACCAACCTTGCCGATGGCGTGATTACCACCACAGGGGCGCATAGCGCCGGTTTGCAGAATACGGGTACCATCACCAGCCTCATCAATGCCGGTTCCATCTATGCCGATCCCACTGGCATGAACGGCATTTATAATCCCGTCGGCGGGACGATTGGCAGCATCACAAACAGCGGCACGATCAAAGGCAGCCTCTATGCTATTTCTTCCGACGGTACGCTCGGGCCGATCGAGAATAGCGGCCTGATTGCAGGCAATATCAAAAACCTCGGCGCAGCCGCTGACCTCATTATCAATGGTGGCACGTCGGTCATGGGCACCATCACCGGATATGATGAAGTATCTGTCGGTGCCATCAATGGTGGCACACGTGATGTCGTGTTTAATAGCGGCAAGCTCTTGCTCAACAGCCATATCACCGTCACCGGCCATAGCGTGCGCAACACCGGCGCTGACCTGCGCGTGGACAATGAAATCACCGTCACCGGCAATTATGTCCAGACCGGCGGTTCGCTGATCTCGGGCGTCAATTCGTCTAGCAACTACGGCAGCCTCACCGTCACCGGCAATGCCAGCCTCAGCGATACAGCGCTTGTCCTGTTCGACATCGGCGGCAATATGGCGACGGGTCAGACCTACACGATCCTCAATGCGGGCGGTACGCTTACAGCTACAAATCTTACATCCTCGAATAGTGGCTTTGAGACAACGTACGAAGCTTCCGGCCAAAATCTCATTGTGACGCTTGGCAATGCCATTGGCGGCTCTAGTGCGGATTATTATACGCTCGGCAATGAGGTGAACCCTTTTGTTGGGCAGATGGGTTTGTTTATTGACGTGATTTCTGTCAGCAATCATCCAGACGCTGTCCGTTTCCAGACAAACGTCCTGCCTGCGATCAACGCCCTGACTGATGCACAAAAAAAGCAGGTGTTGTTTGATGTTGCCCTTGGTTGGATGATATTTGGCGGAACAAACGGAATGAGCGCCCAGAATTTCATCGGCGCTCTTTTGTCGTTCCGAATTACCAACCATCAGGGCACTCTTAAATACGCGTCCAATGGTAGCAGCGGCATAGCGGCCGGTGATGAAGTGACAAGCGGCGCGATGTGGGGCCAGATCATTGGCGGCACGACCAACCGCGATTCAAGCTCTGGCGCGATCGGCTTTGACGCCACATCCTATGGCATGGTCGTCGGTGCTGACTTCGACGTGACAGATGAACTGACAGGCGGCGTTGCTCTGGGCTGGGTCCATAGCAGTAGCAATATGGCCATTGGCGATGCCGGCAGTGACATTGATACCTATCAGGCCGCGCTCTATGGCACATGGACACCGAAAAGCCTTGGCGGTCGTCTCAATATCGATGGGCAGTTGGGCTTTGGCTACAACGACTATGAGCAGAGCCGTGTCATTCATGCTTTCGGTTTGCGCGCCGCCGCCGACTATGTTGGTTGGCAGACTTTTGCCGACGTCGTTGCCGGATATGATTTTCCGCTCGACGGGAATCTGGTGTTAACGCCCTATATGGGTCTGCGTGCCGTGCACTTTTCCAATGATGGCTACACCGAAAAAGGTGCGGGCCTGCTGAATGTCACCGTCGATGACTATAGCGACAACAGCGTGCAGCATGATATTGGCGTAAAGATCGCAACGAGCTTTGACAGCTCGTTGGGTAAGGTGTCTCCCACGCTTAAACTCGGCTGGCTGCATGATTACGGCGGCAGCCCAGCGTCTGTTTCAGGTTCGATGGCTGGCGTGACTTTCTCCGCGCCAATGTCGGCGGTCTCTGAAAACGGTTTAGCCATTGGTGCTGCTCTCGACATTACTCGGTCGGACACATTGACGCTCGGCTTCGACTATAATGGCGACTTGCGCTCTGACTATCAGAGCCATACAGCCTCGCTGAAAGCCACAATCCGCTTCTGATCACGCTGATCGGTCGCACAAGCAAAACCACGGGCGGAAAAGCACTCCGGTTTAGGAGAATGCATTTCCGCCCGTTTGCTTCTTATTGAGCAGTGGGAGCGATTTGTATCGGCGCGGAAGCGTCTGGCTTCTTGCTTTCCTCGACCTTGGGCGCTTGAGCCGTCGTGGCTGGCTCGTCCTGATCGCTCGCCGCAGGGGCGGGCGTCACGTCCGTGGCTGGCGTTGCCGCCGATGTGCTGGCCTCGGGCGCGCTCTGGCTTTCGCTTGAAGCGTCAGGCTCTTCTTCCGCGGGCACAACAGTCTCGTCAGTGGCTTTGCTGCCAGCTTCCGTCGGCACGTTCTCTTCCGTTGAAACCTCTTCAGACGAAGCATCTTTTTTCACAGGCTCAGCATTCTCGTCGGCCGGTGGCGGTGCTTCGGCATTTTTCGCATGGGAGATGTCGGGTTTAGGCTCGTTGGGCGATGGCGGCTTGTTGGGTTCGGCGGCAAGGTCCGTGTCAACAGGTTCGGTATAGTCATTGACGATCCGTGCCTGCATGCCTTGTATCAGAAGAACCCGCTGTCCCACTTTCAGTGGCACGGTGTCTTTCTGCGTGACGGACAAAAGCTCACCCTTGCTGTTACGCAGGATATATTCATAGCCATAAGTGTCCTGAATGGACCGACCGGCCTCACTGCCGGCTATGCCGCCCACCACCGCGCCGCCCAGTGCGCCCAGTGCTGCGACAGCGCCTTCGGCCACTTGCGAGCCTGCAATGCCGCCCGCAGTCGCACCGGTCGCCGTCGCCACAGTGGTGTCCGCGCTAATGACAACCTTGCGAACCCCGATCACCACACCGGTCTCGACCTTGCTGGCCTGCTGAACAGAGGCGCTTTTATAGGTGTTAGGCGAATAGTCAGCGCTGCACCCCGTCAGCAGAATGCTCAACGGCAGGAGCGACAAGAGACCGATTTTTATGGGGCGCGACGTGGTTTTCGGCATATCAGCACTCGAATGGCAAAACGTGATGCGACGCTTATCTGGAGAATGTGTCGTCTTTAAGCCAAACTTTGGCATTCCAAGCGGAAAATAATGCGGTGCTTCGGTCCGTCCGGATGATTTTGGGGGCAAGTGGCGGCAGTGCTACAGCCGACCGTCCTGAAGGTCCCGCCAGCGGACTTATGTCCGTCCCAGCTCTGCCTGTATCTGCCGGTGCATCACCCGTGAGATCTTGTAGTGCCGCATCAGATAGATAGGCAGTAGATAGAGCAGCGGCAGCACCAGACCAACCATAACACCCAGCCGCGTGATCACATCGGCAGGCACATCGGCGGGCAGGGTGTTGGGTGGCATGGCAATGAAATTAATGAGCAGGCCCCCCATCACAATGCCAATGCCTGATGCCGCCTTGCCGGAAAAGGACAGCGCCGCATTGAACATAGCTTCTTGTCGCAGGCCCGTTTTCATTTCGTGATAGTCGAGCACATCGGCAATGATCGACGCTCCGATCACGCCCTGTATCACCGCCAGCGCGACCGCGAAGACGCCGCCGCCAACCAGAATTGTCAGCAGCAGCGGGTCGCCATTGTCCGGCAACACATCGAGAAAGCGAAGCCCCACAATTGCCATCCCGTCAAACAGACTCACCAACGCGCAGGCAATCAGAATGTTTTTCTTGTCCCAGCGTCGTTGCACCAGCGCGACCAGCGGAAAGGCCACCACAGCCCCAAGCGCAGATATGGCAAACCAGCGCAAGTCCTCGCTCGTCAGTCCCCAGAAGAATGTCGTCATGTAGATATTGATATTTGTGGTCGTGCCGCCAATCGCCGCCAGAATAAGCACCACAGCAAAAACCAGCGCAAACTGGTCATTGCGCAGAGCTGACGCGATTTCCCGCAACACATTGGTAATGCCGGGTCGCGACGGTGCGACAGCATGCTTCCGCAAAAACGGAATCTCACGCCGTGTCAGCAGCGTCGTCGTCACACCACCAACGGTCATCAGAAAAGCAGCGGCCAGCGCCATGGTGGGATAGTTCGCGCCATTGAGTTGCCCCACGGGATATTCCGGCGTGCCGACCATGAAGAAAGAATAGGTCGCCAGCGGAAAAGTCACACCGATAGTCCAGCCCACGGCATAGCGAAACGCCATCACCGATGTGCGTTCCTCGTAATCATCCGAAAGTTCCGCCGCGATGGCCGCCCAGGGAATGAAATAAAACGTCATGGCCAGCCGGGTCAGCAGCACGAATGTCAGCAACCACAGCGCCAGCGCAAATTGCGACAAACCTTCCGGCGGCACGAAAATCGGATAGAAGCAAAATCCAAGCGGCAGCGCACCCAGCAGCATCAGCGGATGCCTCCGCCCCCAGCGCGTATGCAGATTGTCCGAGATCGTCGCGACAATAGGGTCGGTCATCGCATCGAATATGAGCGCAATCGCCAGCACCGTGGATACCATCAGTGCATCGACATCCAGTATCTGGCTATAGAAGAGCAGGATGAATGTGTTCAGTACCCAGTTCTTGATCGTATCGGGAATAGCCCCGATGCCTTGAAACAGCTTGGTCGAAAAGCTCACCCGGCCAATGCGTGCGTCGCGCGTATATCCGTTTCGCGAAGGCGTGTTCATACGTTTCTTTCGATCTGGATTTTAAAGTGCAGGGAGAGGTCGCATCGGTGTCAGGCCAAAGACCAACAGGTTTGCTGTATGTTTTTACTGCCCAGTCCTTGCACGCGTTGTTGCAGCATTCTATCTCAGAACTTGGTCGACACAGAACGTAGTCTGAACGCTGAGGATTGGGTGATATGAAAGCTTTTAAGTACTTCCATAGCAAATTTAAGGACTCAATCGAGTCCGGTCATTTCTTTGTGAATACATTTGAATCTATACGCGATCAGTTTGAGGACGGAGCGATTAGTGACTCTACTGAGGCTATAGTTGAGAATTTGTCGGGAGATATCAAGATTTCTGATGCGAGGTTACCAGAGTACCAAAGGGCTCTTGCCGATTTATCGGAGTTGGGAGCCTTTCATATTCAGGGGGCAGCTACAAATATCTCTATATCTAATTGTACGTTTACAACACGTCTTCAAAACGCGCACATGTACTGCGTATCGACTGAACGAAATGATGCGTATTGGAGGGACCTACCAGAAAAGCAAGGTGGCCCGTACGGAAGTTGTGTTGAGATATCAGATTTCGGTGAGTTTTCAGAGCGGGTACGCCGCTCTCTTGCCGAAGTGTACGGATGTGATTTCGGGATCGCTTTGGAGAATTGTGTTTTTGAAAGTAACAAGGGTGTTATAGCGGACGGGTCCACAGCCAATCCTTCATATTTTAGAAAGCCTCATGGCGAAGGTTTCGAGGAGCAACATGAAATGCGTGCTGTTTTTATTTCGCATAGGCCTCTCACACTTGAGCCAAAATTGTTAAATATCGAAGTGGCTGATTTGATCACACTTCATACATTGGGCGGTTCTGCTCCAAAAAGTTAAGTTGCGTGATCAATTAAATCGCGGCAATTCATTCGCCATGACAATTTTTCTCTTTAGTTTGGGTTGGTGCTAGGCATCAGGTGTTCACCTGAATCGGAATACACGATGATCTTCGCCGGCTTCCCCCTGTCCGAACTTCTCGCCTTCGCCATTGCGCTGGCGGGCGCGGGGCTCTTTGCGGGGTTCCTCGCAGGGCTATTGGGCATTGGCGGCGGCATTGTCATTGTGCCGGTGCTCTATCATCTCTTCACATTGCTGGGTGTGCCTGACGAAAGCCTGATGCATCTGGCGGTCGGCACGTCGCTTGGCACCATCATCATCACTTCGCTGCGCTCCATGCGGGCGCATGACAAGGCAGGCGTGCTGGATCGCGATTTGCTGAAGCGCTGGATGTGGCCGGTTGTTCTGGGCGCATTGGCAGGCACTGCGCTTGCCGCTCAGGTCTCCTCGCGCGAATTGCGCATTGTCTTTGCTTCCGTTGCCTTGCTGCTGGCGGCCAATATGCTCTTCGGCAAGGAAAGCTGGCGCCTTGGTACGCAGCTTCCGTCAAATGGCGTCCAGCGCGTCGTGGCGGGTCTTATCGGCGGCCTGTCGGCCATGATGGGCATTGGCGGCGGCACATTCGGCGTCACCTTCCTCACGCTTTATGGCCGCTCCCCGCGCGAGGCCGTGGCCACCTCGGCAGGCTTGGGCGTGCTGATCGGTATTCCCGGTGCCATCGGTTTCATTCTGGCGGGGCAGGGAGCTGTGGGCCTGCCGCCTCTCAGCCTCGGCTATGTCTCGCTGGTCGGCCTTGCCCTCATTGCGCCGCTCACCACGCTTGCCGCCCCCTTTGGTGCCCGCATGGCCCATACCATCAGCCATAAGGCGTTGATGCGGGTTTTCGCGTTTTTCCTCATTGTGACGTCTGTGCAGATGTTCTGGCGACTTTTTGCCTGAGAATTGATTCTGAACCCTGTCTTTGGGTGCCACAGCCTCGGGTGCCAGTTGCGGGCTGTGCAGGCGCTTAATCCGCGTCACTTTCGCCCGCTTTTGCAGTCATTTCGGCACTTATCCGGTTCTCCCCAGCTTTTCCGGTAATTCTTTGGCCGCAATGCCCGATCTGCCTTGACAGGGCTTTAGCCGCGCCGTAATAACCGCCCACTCTCAGGGCGCAGATGTGCCCACGTCGGGGGTGTAGCTCAGTTGGTTAGAGCGCCGGCCTGTCACGCCGGAGGTCGCGGGTTCGAGTCCCGTCACTCTCGCCACTTTCCCGACCCATATTTCCGCCTCGATGCGGACGCCGCCAGACGGGTTGAGCAGGCAAGTAATGCTGCTTTGCATGCTCTTGCGCGTTTGCGATGCTGCGTTGCGAATGGTTTGCAGCAACTTCATGTCCTGTAAGGATTTTTCGCCCTGAACCTGCGTTCAGGGCATTTGATTCTGTAATATGCGGGTCTATACTGCGCGCGGATTCGCCAGCTTGTTACGTTGCGACGACGCGACGGTCACGGACAGGCGAGGGCACTATTTTGGGATTTTCCCAAAGGGGACACACATGGAAGACCTGCTGCTTGAGTACCTGCCCATTCTGGTGTTTTTGGGCCTGTCGCTCGTGGTCGGTCTTGCGCTTCTGATAGCGCCCTTTGCCATCGCCCCTTCCAAGCCGGACACGGAAAAACTCTCGGCTTATGAATGCGGCTTCGAGGCGTTCGATGACGCCCGCATGAAGTTCGACGTCAAATATTATCTGGTCGCCATCCTCTTCATCATTTTCGATCTCGAAGTGGCCTTCTTGTTCCCCTGGGCGATTTCGCTCGGCGAGGTGGGCATGTTCGGCTTCTGGTCGATGATGGTGTTTCTGGGCGTGCTGACCATCGGCTTTACCTATGAGTGGAAGAGGGGAGCTCTCGAATGGGAGTGAGCGAAACAACAGCCGTTGCAACAACCGGCAACGCGGTCCCCGCCGAAGACAGCTTCAAGCATATGTCGGACGAGCTGGCCGATAAGGGCTTTATCCTGACCAGTGTCGATGATCTCATCAATTGGTCGCGTACCGGCTCGCTGATGTGGATGACATTCGGTCTGGCCTGCTGCGCGGTGGAGATGATCCATTCATCCATGCCGCGCTACGATACGGAGCGCTTCGGCTTTGCGCCGCGCGCCTCCCCACGCCAGTCCGACGTGATGATCGTCGCAGGCACGCTCACCAACAAGATGGCGCCCGCGCTCCGCAAGGTCTATGACCAGATGCCCGAGCCGCGTTATGTCATCTCCATGGGCTCCTGTGCCAATGGCGGCGGCTATTATCACTATTCCTATTCCGTGGTGCGCGGTTGCGATCGCATCGTTCCGGTGGACATTTATGTGCCCGGATGCCCCCCCACAGCCGAGGCCCTGCTTTACGGTATCCTCGCGCTCCAGAAGAAAATCCGCCGGACCGGCTCAATCGACCGGTAATTTTTTAAATCCGCGTAGGTGCGGCTCTCCCGCTTCGGCGAGCTTGCACCGTTCACGAGTTTCGAGACTGCTTCGATGGACGAGAGCCTGAAAAACCTTGGCGACCATCTCCGCGCACAGCTGGGAGATGTGATCGTCTCTCACGAGATCGCATATGGTGAGCTGAACGTGGTGGCGCAAGCCCCCGCCATCAAGACCGTACTCGCATTCTTGCGGGACGACGCGGCGTGCCAGTTCACGACGCTGCTTGATGTGACCGCGGTTGATTACCCCACACGGGCCGAACGCTTCGATGTGGTCTATCACCTGCTCTCCATGGTGAAGAACCAGCGCATCCGCGTAAAGGTGGCGATTGACGAAGACGGGCAGGTCCCCAGCGTTGTCGATCTCTTCCCGACCGCCAACTGGTTCGAGCGCGAGACATTCGATATGTACGGCGTGCTCTTCTCCGACCATCCCGATCTGCGCCGCATCCTCACCGACTATGGCTTTGCCGGCTATCCGCTGCGCAAGGACTTCCCGATGACGGGCTATGTCGAAGTGCGCTATGACGCAGACCAGAAGCGTGTGGTCTATGAGCCTGTGAAGCTGACGCAGGAATTCCGCAGCTTCGACTTCCTCAGCCCTTGGGAAGGTGCCGAATACATTCTTCCCGGTGACGAGAAGGCGGAGCAGTAAAAATGACCGAACAAAATCTCCGCACATTCTCGCTCAATTTCGGCCCTCAGCATCCTGCCGCCCATGGCGTGCTGCGTCTGGTGCTGGAGCTTGAGGGCGAAATCGTCGAGCGCGTCGATCCCCATATCGGCCTGCTGCATCGCGGCACCGAAAAGCTCATCGAGGCCAAGACCTATCTTCAGGCCATGCCCTATTTCGACCGGCTCGATTATTGCGCGCCGATGAATCAGGAGCATGCCTATTGCCTCGCGGTCGAGCGCCTGCTCGGTCTCGAAGTGCCGCGCCGCGCCAGCTTTATCCGCGTCATCTATTCCGAAATCGGCCGGATCATGTCGCACATCCTCAACACGACGACACAGGCGCTCGACGTTGGCGCCTTGACACCGCCGCTCTGGGGCTTTGAGGAGCGCGAAAAGCTCGTCGTGTTCTATGAGCGTGCGTCCGGCTCGCGCATGCACGCCGCCTATTTCCGTCCCGGTGGCGTCCATCAGGACCTGCCGAACCAGTTGTTGCAGGACATCTACGATTTCTGCGACCCCTGCGAAAAGCGTCTCGACGATCTGGAAACACTGCTCACCGGCAACCGCATTTTCATGCAGCGCAACGCAGACATCGGCATTGTCTCGAAGCAGGATGTGCTTGATTGGGGTTTCTCCGGTGTCATGGCGCGCGGTTCGGGCATGGCATGGGACCTGCGCCGCTCGCAGCCCTATGAAGTCTATTCGGAACTGGATTTCGATATTCCCGTCGGCAAGAACGGCGACTGCTATGACCGCTATCTCATCCGCATGGACGAGATGCGCCAGTCGCTGCGCATCATCAAGCAGTGCATCAACATGATGCCCGAAGGTCCCATCAACACGACCGACGGCAAGATCGCACCGCCCAAGCGCGGCCAGATGAAACAATCGATGGAAGCGCTCATCCATCACTTTAAGCTCTACACTGAAGGCTATCACGTGCCTGCCGGTGAAGTTTACGCAGCTGTCGAAGCCCCCAAAGGCGAGTTCGGCGTGTTCCTCGTGTCGGACGGCAGCAACAAACCCTACAAGTGCAAGATCCGCGCGCCGGGCTTTGCTCACTTGCAGGCCATGGATTTTCTCTGTCGTGGGCACATGTTGGCAGACGTTGCTGCCATTCTGGGTTCCCTCGACATCGTGTTCGGTGAGGTTGACCGATGAGTGTGCGCAGACTGAGTTCCAATCAGCCCGCGAGCTTTGCCTTCACGCCTGAAAACGTGGAATGGGCAAAGGGACAGATTGCCAAATATCCCGAAGGTCGTCAGGCCTCGGCCATCATTCCGCTGCTCTGGCAGGCGCAGAAGCAAGAGGGCTGGCTTTCCGAGCCTGCCATCCGCCATGTCGCTGACATGCTGTCGATGGATTACATCCGTGCGCTGGAAGTGGCCACCTTCTACACCATGTTCAATCTGTCGCCGGTGGGCGAGCATTTCGTCCAGCTTTGCGGCACCACACCGTGCTGGCTGCGCGGTGCCGATGATCTCAAAGAAGCCTGCCGCAAGCATATCGGACCAGAAGGTCAGGTCAGTGCCGATGGCAAGCTCTCATGGCTCGAAGTCGAGTGCCTTGGTGCCTGCGCCAACGCGCCCATGGTCCAGATCAATGACGACTTCTATGAAGACCTCGACGGCGCGTCCTTCGGCCAGATGCTCGAAGACCTTCGCGCAGGCAAGCCGGTCAAGATCGGCTCGCAGCGCGGTCGCAATTCGTCCGAGCCTGAAGGCGGCCTGACAAGCCTGACGACACCCATCGCAGGCGGGAGCAAGTAATGCTGAAAGACGAAGATCGTATTTTCACAAATCTCTACGGCCTCGGTGAAAAAGGCCTTGCCGGTGCGCGTGCGCGCGGCGATTGGGATGGCACAGCAGAGCTGATCGGCAAGGGCGCTGACTGGATCATCGACGAGATGAAGAAGTCAGGCCTTCGCGGTCGCGGCGGCGCTGGCTTCCCCACAGGTCTCAAATGGTCCTTCATGCCCAAGGATTCCGGTGGCCGCCCGCATTACCTCGTGGTCAATGCCGACGAATCCGAACCCGGCACCTGCAAGGACCGCGAGATCATGCGCAATGATCCGCAGAAGCTCATTGAAGGTTGCTTGATCGCCTCCTTCGCCATGCAGGCTCATGTTTGCTACATCTATGTCCGTGGCGAATTCATCGCCGAGCGCATCGCGCTGCAAAAGGCCGTCGATGAAGCCTATGACGCGGGCCTCTTGGGCAAAAACGCTGCCGGTTCTGGCTGGGATTTCGATCTCTATGTCCATCACGGTGCAGGCGCATATATCTGCGGCGAAGAGACAGCGCTTCTCGAAAGCCTCGAAGGCAAGAAGGGCATGCCGCGTTTGAAGCCGCCATTCCCCGCCAATATGGGCCTCTATGGTGCGCCGACCACGGTCAACAACGTCGAGTCCATCGCCGTTGCACCCACCATTCTGCGTCGTGGTGCAGCATGGTTTGCAGGCCTCGGTCGTCCCAACAACACGGGCACGAAAATTTTCTCGATCTCGGGTCACGTCAACCGGCCCTGCAATGTCGAAGAAGAAATGGGCATCCCGCTGCGCGAGCTGATCGACAAGCATTGCGGTGGTGTGCGTGGCGGCTGGGACAATCTGCTGGCGGTCATCCCCGGCGGGTCTTCTGTTCCGCTGCTTCCCAAAGCCATTTGCGACGATGTGCTGATGGATTTCGACAGCCTCAAGGCGGTGCAGTCGGGCCTCGGCACGGCAGCCGTCATCGTCATGGATAAATCGACAGACCTCATCAAGGCCATTGCCCGCCTCTCTGCTTTCTACAAGCACGAAAGCTGCGGCCAGTGCACACCCTGCCGCGAAGGCACGGGCTGGATGTGGCGCGTCATGGAACGCATGGTCACAGGCGAAGCCGCGGTCGAGGAAATCGACATGCTGCTCGACGTGACGAAGCGTGTCGAAGGCCACACCATCTGCGCGCTTGGCGACGCAGCGGCATGGCCTATTCAGGGTCTCATCCGGCATTTCCGGCCGGTCATCGAAGAACGGATCGCTGCCCATCGCAGCCATCTGGCGGCGGCGGAGTAGGGCATGCCTAAGGTCACAGTTGACGGCATTGAAGTCGAAGTACCGGCAGGCGCAACGCTCCTGCAGGCATGCGAAGCCGCAGGCGTCGAAATTCCACGCTTCTGCTATCACGAGCGTCTGTCCATCGCAGGTAATTGCCGCATGTGTCTGGTCGAGGTCGAGAAATCGCCCAAGCCCGTCGCATCTTGCGCCATGCCGGCCGCCGATGGTGCCATCGTTCGCACCACCACCGAACAGGTGAAGCGTGCCCGCGAAGGCGTGATGGAATTCCTGCTCATCAATCATCCGCTCGATTGCCCGATCTGCGATCAGGGCGGCGAGTGCGATCTGCAAGACCAGTCAATGGCCTATGGCGTTGATGGTTCGCGCTACAATGAGAACAAGCGCGCGGTCGAAGAAAAGAACATGGGTCCGCTGGTCAAAACCGTGATGACCCGCTGCATCCAGTGCACACGCTGCGTGCGCTTTGCCACCGAAGTTGCAGGCACACCGGAAATCGGTGCCATCGGTCGCGGCGAAGACATGGAAATCACGACCTATCTGGAAAGCACATTGTCCTCGGAATTGTCGGCCAATGTGGTCGATCTTTGCCCCGTCGGTGCGCTCACCTTCCGTCCCACCGCTTTCACCGCGCGTCCTTGGGAATTGCGCAAGACCGAAAGCGTGGACGTCATGGATGCCGTTGGCTCCAACATCCGTGTGGATGCCCGTGGCTCCGAAGTTATCCGCGTTTTGCCGCGTCTCAACGAGGACGTGAACGAGGAATGGATTTCCGACAAGACACGCTTCGTCGCCGATGGCCTGAAGAGCCAGCGCCTTGACCGTCCTTATGTCCGTGTCGATGGCAAGCTGGCAGAAGCCTCATGGGCCGATGCTTTCGCCGCCATTGCCGCAAAAGTGAAGGGCAAGGACGCCTCGCGCATTGCCGCCATTGCAGGCGATCTTGTCGCCGCCGAAGAGCTGAAGGCGCTGAAGGATCTCTTCACCGCGCTTGGTTCCGCCAATATCGATTGCCGTCAGGATGGCGCGAAAATCGGTGGCGACCGCTCCACCTATATTTTCAACACCACCATTGCTGGCATCGAGGAGGCAGACGCCATCCTCATCATCGGGTCCGATCCGCGCAAGGAAGCCCCGATCATCAATGCCCGCATCCGCAAGCGTTCGCGCGTTGGCGGTCTCAAGGTCGGTGTCATTGGTCCCCGTGCCGACCTCACCTATGATTACGAACATCTGGGTGCCGGTCCCGACACATTGAAGAGCCTTGGCACAGGCGGCGGCTTTGCCGATGTGCTGAAAGCGGCTGAAAAGCCGATGATCATTGTCGGGCAGGGCGCTGTCGCCCGTGCTGATGGCGCTGCTGTTCTGGCTGCCGCTGTCGCGCTTGCCAAATCGACCAATGCCACATTCAACATGCTTCACACGGCAGCCGCCCGTGTCGCCGGTCTCGACCTCGGTCTGGTGCCGGGCGAGGGCGGTCGCGATGTGGCGGGCATTCTCGATGGTGCCTCCAAAGGCGAGATCGATGTCGTCTATCTGCTTGGTGCCGACGAGATCGACACGGACAAGCTCGGTTCGGCTTTCGTCATCTATCAGGGCACGCATGGCGATGCCGGTGCCCATCGCGCCGATGTCATCCTGCCGGGTGCCGCCTACACTGAAAAAGACGGCCTCTATGCCAATACCGAAGGTCGTGTGCAGCGCGGGTCCCGTGCGGCGTTCCCCCCCGGTGAAGCCCGTGAAGACTGGACCATCCTGCGCGCGCTCTCAGCCGAGCTTGGTGCCACTCTGCCTTACGACACCCATGCCGCGCTCCGCGCCGCCATTGTGGAAGCAGCACCCCAGTTTGGTCAGCTCGACGAAGTGGTCGCAGCCGGCAGCCTTCCCGATCTCGCATCGGGCCAGCTTGACGGGGCCGCGTTCGAAACGCCCGTCAAGGATTTCCATCTGACAAACCCGATCGCGCGTGCAAGCAAGACCATGGCCGAGTGTTCGGCCCAACTTGCAAGCCAGCGTCGCGGCGCACAGGCGGCGGAGTAAGACCATGTATGACATCCTCGTCACTTACGGCATTCCGCTTGCCATCATCGTCGGCCAGTCGCTTCTGCTGCTTGTCGGTTTGCTCATCTTCACGGCCTATATCCTTCTTGCCGACCGCAAGATCTGGGCAGCCGTGCAGTTGCGCCGTGGTCCCAACGTGGTCGGTGCCTTCGGCCTCTTGCAGTCCTTTGCCGACCTTCTGAAATTCGTCTTCAAAGAGCCGGTCATCCCGTCGGGTGCCAATAAGGGCGTGTTCCTTCTGGCCCCGCTTGTCACCGTCACATTGGCCCTTGCCGCATGGGCCGTTGTGCCCGTGGGTGACGGGCTTGTGGTCTCCGACATCAATGTCGGCATTCTCTACATTCTGGCCTTCTCCTCGCTTGGCGTTTACGGCGTCATCATGGCGGGCTGGGCGTCGAACTCTAAATATCCGTTCCTCTCCGCGCTGCGCTCCGCCGCCCAGATGGTGTCCTACGAAGTCTCCATCGGCTTTGTTCTCATCACAGTGCTCATGACCGCCGGTTCGCTCAATCTCAGCGACATCGTGCGCGCGCAGGATGGCAATTACGGGTTCCTCAATTGGTACTGGCTGTGGCACTTGCCCATGCTGGTCATCTTCTTCATCTCGGCACTGGCCGAAACCAACCGTCCGCCCTTCGATCTTGTCGAAGCGGAATCGGAACTGGTCGCCGGTTTCATGGTCGAATATTCGTCCTCGCCCTACATGATGTTCATGCTGGGCGAATATGTGGCGATCATTCTCATGTCCGCCCTGATGACCATCCTCTTCTTCGGTGGCTGGTTGCCGCCCTTCGACTTCGCGCCCTTCACTTGGGTGCCGGGCATTGTCTGGTTCGTGGTCAAGCTCTGCATGGTCTTCTTCATGATCTCCATCGTGAAGGCTTTCGTGCCGCGCTACCGCTATGACCAGCTGATGCGTCTGGGTTGGAAGGTCTTCCTGCCGTTCTCGCTTTTCTGGGTCGTGTTGACGGCGGGTGTTCTCGTCGGCTTCGGCCTTGTCCCCAACAGCTGATCAGAAGGAACGATAAAAAATGGCATCCTTCAATCAGGTCGCTCGCTCCTTCTTCCTCAAGGAATTTGTGGTGAGCTTTGCTTTGGCCATGAAGTATTTCTTCAAGGCCAAGACCACCATCAACTACCCCTTCGAGAAGAGCCCGCTTTCGCCCCGCTTCCGTGGTGAACATGCGCTGCGCCGTTATCCCAATGGCGAAGAGCGTTGCATCGCCTGCAAACTGTGCGAAGCCATCTGCCCGGCACAGGCCATCACCATCGAGGCTGGCCCCCGCCGCAATGACGGCACGCGCCGCACCACGCGTTACGACATCGACATGACCAAATGCATCTATTGCGGCTTCTGTCAGGAAGCATGCCCCGTGGATGCGATTGTCGAAGGTCCGAATTTCGAGTTCGCCACGGAAACCCGTGAAGAGCTTCTCTATGACAAAGAACGCCTGCTCGACAATGGTGACCGTTGGGAGCGGGAGATCGCCCGTAATATCGAACTCGACGCGCCTTACCGCTGATTATGCGGGCCACGCGTTAAAGACTGACAACATGGTCGGCCCCCGGGCCACCGGAGAGAGGGACAGAGGTCCAGATGATCGTTTCCGCCATAGCCTTCTATGTCTTTGCAGCGATTGCTATCGCCGCAGGGTTCATGGTGATCGCGGCACGCAATCCCGTTCATTCGGTATTGTTCCTCATTCTTGCCTTCTTCAATGCAGCCGCGCTTTTCGTGCTGATGGGGGCGGAATTTATCGCGCTTCTCCTCGTCATTGTCTATGTCGGCGCGGTGGCGGTGCTGTTCCTCTTCGTCGTCATGATGCTCGACATCGACTTCACGCAGCTGCGTCAGGGCTTCCTGCAATATCTGCCGGTCGGTGCGCTGGTCGGCCTCATTCTGGCGCTTGAGCTTGTGCTTGTCGGTGCCTCATGGGTCATCACGCCGGATGCCATCTCGGCAGCCGCGTCGCCCACACCGGCCTTTATCGATCAGGTCACAAACACACGCGCTTTGGGCCGTGTGCTCTACACCCAGTATGTCTATCTCTTCCAGGCGTCGGGTCTCATCCTTCTGGTCGCCATGGTCGGCGCCATTGTGCTCACGCTGCGCCATCGCGCGGACATCAAGCGTCAGGTCATCTGGCGTCAGGTCAGCCGCACGCGTTCGGAAGGCGTGGAGTACAAGGATGTGAAGCCGGGACAAGGACTGTAATCATGGAAATCGGACTCGGACATTACCTTGCCGTCGCCGCCATCCTCTTCACGATTGGTGTTTTCGGCATTTTCCTGAACCGCAAGAACGTCATCATCATTCTGATGTCGATCGAGCTGATGCTGCTCGCGGTCAATATCAACCTTGTCGCGTTTTCCACCTTCCTGAACGATCTGACAGGTCAGGTCTTCGCGCTATTCGTGCTCACCGTGGCGGCTGCCGAAGCTGCCATCGGCCTTGCCATTCTGGTGACCTATTTCCGCAACCGTGGCTCCATCGCGGTTGAGGACGTTAATGTGATGAAGGGGTAGGAGAGAAGATGTACTCCGCTATCGTCTTTCTGCCGCTTCTGGGCTTCCTGATTGCCGGCATTTTTGGTCGCGTCATTGGCGACCGCGCCTCGCAGCTTGTCACCACCGGTTTGCTGGTGGCATCCGCTGTGCTCGCCATCATCGCTTTTCCGCAGGTCACTTTCGGTGGTCACACCGAAAGCGTGCATGTGCTCACTTGGATCGACAGTGGGGCCTTCGAGGCTGACTGGCGCCTGCGCATCGACACGCTCACAGCCGTCATGCTGGTCGTGGTCACGTCAGTGTCCTCGCTCGTCCACATCTATTCGATCGGCTATATGAGCCACGATCCGCACAAATCGCGCTTCATGGCCTATCTGTCGCTCTTCACCTTCGCCATGCTCATGCTGGTCACGGCTGACAATTTCGTTCAGCTCTTCTTCGGCTGGGAAGGCGTGGGTCTCGCGTCCTATCTGCTCATCGGCTTCTGGTATCAGAAGCCCTCTGCCAACGCGGCGGCTATCAAGGCCTTTGTCGTCAACCGCGTGGGCGATTTCGGCCTCATTCTCGGCATTGCCACCATCTTCCTCACCATCGGTTCGGTCGAGTTCGACACGGTGTTCGAGGCGATCCCGCATCTGGCCACCAAGACCTTCTCGTTCCTCGGCTACGAAGTGCCGATTGTCACCACGATTGCTCTGCTGCTCTTCATGGGCGCCATGGGCAAATCGGCCCAGTTCATGCTCCACACATGGTTGCCCGACGCCATGGAAGGCCCGACACCTGTGTCAGCCCTCATCCATGCCGCCACCATGGTCACAGCCGGTGTGTTCCTTGTCGCGCGTTGCTCGCCCATTTTCGAGTTCTCGCCCTCGGCGCTCACCTTCGTCACCTTCATCGGCGCGACGACAGCTTTCTTCGCCGCCACCGTCGGCCTCGTCCAGAACGACATCAAGCGTGTGATCGCTTATTCCACATGCTCGCAGCTCGGCTATATGTTCGTCGCGCTCGGAGTGGGGGCCTATGAAGTTGCCGTCTTCCATCTCTTCACACATGCCTTCTTCAAGGCGCTGTTGTTCTTAGGCTCCGGCTCGGTCATCCATGCCATGAGCGACGAGCAGGACATGCGCAAGATGGGCGGTCTCTACAAGCTTATCCCCATGACCTATGCAATGATGGTCATCGGCACATTGGCACTCACCGGCTTCCCGTTCACCGCTGGCTACTTCTCCAAGGATGCAGTCATCGAAGCGGCCTTCGCCGGTCACAATTCGATGCACATGTATGCCTTCTGGATGACAGTCGTCGCCGCCTTCATGACGTCCTTCTATTCATGGCGTCTCATCTTCATGACCTTCCACGGCAAGCCGCGCGCCGACCATCACACGATGGAACATGTGCATGAGTCTCCGCTGGTCATGCTGGTGCCGCTGGTCATTCTGGCCGTTGGCGCGCTGGGGGCTGGCTATGCCTTCAAGCCTTACTTCATTGGCGACATGCACGAAGTCTTCTGGGCTGAGGCAATCTTCCGCGGTGCCGAAAACCACATCATGCATGCCATGCACGATGTGCCTGCCTGGGTCATCTACAGTCCCTTCGCCATGATGGTCTTCGGCTTTGCTCTCGCATGGTATTTCTACATTGCCCGTCCGGGTGTGCCTGTCGAGCTCGCCCGCCAGCAGGAGCCGCTCTACAAGTTCCTGCTCAACAAATGGTACATCGACGAGCTTTACGACTTCATCTTCGTCCGTCCCGCCTTCTGGCTCGGTCGCCTCCTGTGGAAGCAGGGCGATGGCCGCATCATCGACGGTTTCGGACCTGACGGTGTCTCCGCCCGCGTCCTCGACATCACACGCAATGTCGTGCGTCTGCAGACCGGTTACGTTTATCACTACGCCTTCGCCATGCTCTTGGGTGTTGCTGGGCTTGCGACCTACTTCATGCTCGGGGGCGTCCACTAATGGTTGACGGGTACATTCTTTCCCTCATCACTTTCCTGCCAGCAGTCGGCGCATTGCTTGTGCTGATCCTGCGGGGCGAGGAAGCCGCCGTGGCGCGCAACGCGCGCTGGATCGCCATCTGGACGACAACGCTCACCTTTGCCTTGTCGCTCTATCTGCTCTGGCACTTCGATCCTTCAACCGCCAATTTCCAGTTCGTCCAGAAGATGGATTGGCTCGGCGGCACGATCAGCTATCACATGGGCGTGGACGGCATCTCCGTCATGTTCGTCATCCTGACAACCTTCCTCATGCCCGCTTGCATTCTGGCAAGCTGGACATCGATCACGAAGCGCGTCCGCGAATATATGATCGCCTTCCTCATCCTTGAGACATTGATGATCGGCGTCTTCTGCTCGCTCGATCTGGTGCTCTTCTACTTCTTCTTCGAAGCAGGCCTCATCCCGATGTTCCTCATCATCGGCATCTGGGGTGGCGCGCGCCGCATCTATGCCAGCTTCAAGCTGTTCCTCTACACGCTGCTCGGCTCCGTCCTCATGCTCATCGCCATCATGGCCATGTATTGGGACGCAGGCACCACAGACATTCCCACATTGCTTGCCCATTCCTTCCCGGCAGGCATGCAGACATGGCTCTGGCTTGCCTTCTTTGCCTCCTTCGCGGTCAAGATGCCCATGTGGCCGGTCCACACCTGGTTGCCTGATGCCCACGTGGAAGCACCCACAGCAGGCTCGGTCATCCTTGCCGGTATCCTGCTCAAAATGGGCGGCTATGGTTTCCTGCGTTTCTCGCTACCCATGTTCCCCGTTGCCTCGGCCGATTTTGCGCCGCTGGTCTTCACCTTGTCCGTCATCGCCATTGTCTATACATCGCTCGTGGCTCTCGTTCAGGAAGACATGAAGAAGCTCATTGCCTATTCGTCGGTCGCCCATATGGGCTTCGTCACAATGGGCATTTTCACGGGAACAACACAGGGCATCGAAGGCGGCATTTTCCAGATGATCAGCCACGGCTGGGTCTCCGGTGCGCTCTTCCTCTGTGTCGGCGTGATCTATGACCGCATCCACACGCGTGAGATTTCCGCCTATGGCGGTCTTGTCTCGCGCATGCCGCTCTATGCGGTTGCCTTCCTCATTCTCACCATGGCCAATGTCGGCCTTCCGGGCACATCGGGTTTCGTGGGCGAGTTCCTCACGCTCATGGGCGCGTTCAAGGCCAATACATGGGTCGGCGCCATTGCCGCCACCGGCGTCATTCTGTCGGCAGGCTACGCGCTCTATCTCTATCGCCGCATTGTCTTCGGTGCGCTGGAGAAGGACAGCCTCAAAAATATCCTCGACCTCAACCGTCGCGAAGTTCTCACCCTCGCGCCGCTTGTCGCCACCACCATTGTGTTCGGCATCTATCCGCAGCCGATCTTCCACATCATGGCGGCTTCGGTCGAAAACCTGATTTCCAATTACTCCGCTGCGCTGGCCGCCCATCAGGCCTCAGGCGTCGGCCATGCCGCGCTGGAAGCAGCGCGCATGATCGCAGTTCGATAGGAAGACGATAGGCTTATGGAACACGCAAACTATATGGTCGATTTCGCTCCAGCCATTCCCGAAATGGTCATGGCTGTCGGCGCCATGGCGCTCCTGATGTTCGGTGTCTTCCGCAAGGAAAGCCCGACCGCGCTGGTCTCCTACGGCACAGTGGTGCTTTTCATCATCACTGCCTTCCTCGTCATGGGGCAGGGTGACACCACGGCCACCACCTTTGCGGGCCAGTTCACGATTGATCCTTTCACGCGCTTCATCAAGCTGCTGATCCTGCTTGGTGCCGCCGCAGCCGTCATCATGTCGCTCACCTTCATCCGTCGCGAAGGCATGGACCGTTTCGAGTTTCCGGTCCTTATCGCGCTTGCCACGCTCGGCATGATGATGATGGTCTCTGCCGGCAGCTTCCTTGCGCTCTATATGGGGCTGGAGCTTCAGAGCCTCGCGATCTATGTCATCGCCGCGTTCAATCGCGACAATGGCAAATCCTCCGAAGCCGGTCTCAAATATTTCGTGCTGGGCGCCTTGTCTTCGGGTCTGCTGCTCTATGGCTGCTCGCTGGTCTATGGCTTCACAGGCTCTGTCGAGTTCACAGCCGTCGCCAAAGCCATTGGCGAGGACAGCACCAATATCGGCCTGATTTTCGGTCTGGTCTTCATCCTCTCCGCGCTGGCCTTCAAGATTTCCGCCGTGCCGTTCCACATGTGGACGCCCGACGTCTATGAAGGTGCGCCCACACCGGTCACAGCTTTCCTTGCAGGTGCGCCCAAGGTTGCAGCCCTTGCGCTCACCATGCGCGTTCTCTTCACGGCCTTTCCCGCCATCGCACCGGAATGGAACCAGATCATCGTCTTCGTGTCGGTGGCCTCCATGCTGCTCGGTTCGTTTGCCGCTATCGGTCAGACTAACATCAAGCGCCTCATGGCCTATAGCTCCATCGGTCACATGGGCTTTGCGCTGGTCGGTGTTGCCGCCGGTTCGGCTGAGGGTATTCGCGGCGTCCTCATCTATCTGACCATCTATGTCATCATGAATGCAGGCGTCTTCTGCTGCATCCTGTTCATGCGTCGTGGCGGCCAGCAGGTTGAAGAGATTTCAGACCTCGCAGGCATGTCCCGCAGCCAGCCCATGCTCGCATTCTTCTTTGCCATGCTCATGTTCTCGCTGGCAGGCATTCCGCCGCTCGCAGGCTTTTTTGCGAAGTTCTATGTCTTCATGGCAGCGGTGCAGGCGGGTCTCTATCCGCTGGCCGTTATCGGCGTTGTCTCCAGCGTCGTCGGTGCATTCTATTATCTGCGCGTCATCAAGGTCATCTATTTCGACGAACCCGTCGCCGAACTCGAAACCGACCTGCCGGGCGAACTGACTGTGGTGCTGGGCCTGTCCGGTCTTTTCACCATGTTCTTCTTTGTCTATCCCGCGCCGCTTCTGGCCGGTGCGCAGATCGCCGCCGCAGCCCTATTGCCCTGATCGATGCTCCCTGCCGGAACCACGCATAAGGCTTTCGCCGAGATCGACAGCACCAACGAGGAGGCCCGTCGCCTCGGTGCGGCAGGCGAGGCGGGTCCGGTCTGGATCACCGCTGCCGTGCAAACAGCCGGTCGTGGCCGCCGTGGCCGCGAATGGGTGTCTCCCACCGGCAATTTCATGGGCACGCTGTTTCTGCGTCCGCAGGCCAGCCCGCGCAAAGCCGCCGAGCTGAGCTTTGTTGCAGCGCTCGCCGTGCATGATGCGGTCGCTTCGCTCCTGCCGCCGGATATGCGCCCCGCGCTCAAACTCAAATGGCCGAACGATCTTCTTCATGAAGGTCGCAAATGCTCCGGCATCTTGCTCGAAAGTTCGGGCATAGCAGGGGCCGAGCTTGCATGGCTCGCCATCGGCATAGGCATAAATCTCGCGCAGCATCCCGAAAATCTCGAATATCCTGCAACCTCGCTCGCAGCCCTCGGCGTGGGCGATGTCACCCCCGACGATGCGCTTGCAGCACTTGCCATAGCCTTTGACGCCCGCATCGCCCAGTGGCGCGACGTGCAGGGCTTTGCCGCCATTCGTCAGGCATGGCTCGCCCGTGCTGCCGGTCTTGGCGGCCCCATCACCGTGCGCCTGTCAGACCAGACATTCACCGGCACATTTGAAGGGCTCGCCGCCGATGGTGCGCTCGAAGTGCGTGACGAGGCTGGGGCGCTGCGGTCTGTTTCCGCCGGAGATGTGTTCTTTCCCGGCCAGTCCCTCTAGTCTGTGTAAATGAACAAAGCCCAATCGACCACCGACGAACTTGTCTTCCTGCCGCTAGGCGGGTCCGGCGAGATAGGTATGAACCTCAATCTCTACGGACATGGTCCTGCCAAGGCGCGGCAATGGATCATGGTTGATCTCGGTGTCACCTTCGGCGATGACAGCACGCCGGGCATCGACCTCATCATGCCCGACACGCGTTACATCGAGGATCATGTCGATAATCTGCTCGGCCTCGTCCTCACCCACGCGCATGAAGATCACATCGGCGCCGTTGCCCATCTCTGGCCGCGTCTGCGTTGCCCGGTCTATGCCACGCCTTTCACCGCCACGCTGGTGCGCGCCAAGCTGCTGGAAAAAGGCATCGAGACACAAGTGCCGTTGCACATTGTTCCGCTTGGCGGCTCCATCACGCTCGGGCCTTTCGACATTGAGTTTGTCACGCTCACCCATTCGATCCCCGAGCCCAATGCGCTCGCCATCCGCACGCCGCTTGGGACCATCATGCATACGGGCGACTGGAAGATAGATCCCGATCCGCTGCTCGGCGACAATATGGACATAGCCCGCCTCACCGCTATTGGCGACGAGGGCGTCCGCGCTATGGTCTGCGACAGCACCAATGTTTTCTCGCCCGGCACATCCGGTTCCGAAGGCGATGTCGCCAAGGCCCTCATCGAGGCGATCCGCCCGTGCAAGGGCCGCGTCGCTGTCACAGCCTTTGCGTCCAATGTCGCCCGCATCCAGTCCATCGCCCGTGCCGCCGAGGCATGCGACCGTCATGTCGTGCTGGTGGGCCGCGCCATGTTCCGTCTTGTCGGGGCCGCGCGCGAGGCAGGCTATCTCGCCGACCTGCCGCCATTCCTCACCGAGCATGATGTGGGCTACATCCCCAACGATAAAGTGCTGCTCATCTGCACCGGCAGTCAGGGCGAGCCGCGTGCCGCTCTCGCCCGCATTGTCGAGGACAGTCACCCCAATATCACCCTGTCCAAAGGCGATACGGTCATCTTCTCCTCGCGTGTTATCCCCGGCAACGAAACCTCGATTTTCGATCTGCAAAACCGCCTGTCCCAGCGCGGCATTTCCATCATCACCGAGCGCGATCATTTCGTGCATGTCTCCGGCCATCCTTGCCGCGACGAGCTGACCCATATGTATCAGTGGGTGCGGCCCGAGCTTGCTATCCCCGTGCATGGCGAGGCCCGTCATCTGGCAGAGCATTCGGCCCTCGCGCGTCAATTGCAGGTGCCCGAAACCATCACGACACGGAACGGTCTGATGACGCGCATCGCGCCCGGTCCCGCCGAGGTCATTGGCGAGGTGCCCAATGGCCGTCTCTATCTCGATGGCGATGTGCTCATCGCATCCGACGAAGGCGCGGTGCAGGAGCGCCGCAAGCTTTCGATTGCCGGTGCCATCTTTGTCACCCTCGTCCTTGACGAGAAGGGCGAGGTCAGGGGCGATCCGCAAGCCCGCCTCTTCGGTTTGCCCGAAGAGGACAGCGACGGTGAATTGTTCGAGGATCTTGTGCTCGATGCCGTGGACGAGGCGCTGGATCGTATGCCCGCAAAACGCCGCAAGGACGAAGAAGCCGTGGCCGAGGCCGTGCGCCGCTCGGTGCGCGGCTCCATCCGCCGCGAATGGGGCAAGAAGGCGCAGGTCAGCGTCATCGTCACCCGTATCTAGCTTCCGCCTGTTGCGTTAGTCTGTGACCCAAGAAACGGGAACATCGCCAGAGGAGAAAACGCCATGACAGTGACAGCCGGTGTCGCCATCTATCTCATCGTCTGGTGGCTTGTCTTCTTTGCCGCGCTGCCTTTTGGCGTCACCTCTCAGCACGAGGCAGGCGGGGCCGAAGGCGAGGGGCGCGATCCGGGTGCGCCTGTCAAACCGATGATTGTCCGCAAGATGGTTATCACCACTTTTGTCGCGGCCATCTTCTGGGGCGGGATTTACTACCTCGCCGTCAAGCAGCCCATCGGCTTTGACGACATCCCCTTCATGCCCAAATTCCACGACTGGAATGCACCCTCGGACGTGCCACAGGAATAGCTCGATCTCGACAAGGAAACGCTCAATCTCGACAAGGAAATGATCAGCTTTCCGAGCCTTTTTTCTTCTTAGTCCTCCCCCTTGAGGGGGGAGGGTTGGGTGGGGGTGAATCTGCTCCCCGAATCCAACACAAAAAAAAGCAAGGTCCAGTTTCCTGGCCTTGCTTCCTAAGTGTTCCCTCTTGTCGCGCCTTCCGGACTTGCGTCTGGAAGTCAGCGTTCCCTCCCTAAACTTGGGCCGCGCATTTTTGTTTCGCGCTATTCCCTTTTGTGAGAGGGACTATACCCAGCCTGCGACAGGCTGTCACGTACTTTTCTGTGCAGAACGTCGCGTGACACGCAATTTTCGGAATCAGAATTACCCGTTTCGGGAAATTTAGTGCCTCAGATGAAGATCAGCTTCAGCGCGAATGCACCTGCAATCACCAATACAGCGCCGCCGGCCTCGCGCGGGCGTCCCGCCAGTATTTTGATTCCCGCATAGGTCAGAAATCCAAGCCCGATTCCGCTGGCAATCGAGAAGGTCAGGGGAATAGCAATGGCCGTCACCACGGCAGGCACGGCCTCTGTCATATCCTCCCATTCGACCTCCGCCAGCCCCCGCGCCATCAGGCAAGCGATGAAAACCAGCGCCGGAGCGGTCGCATAGATGGGGATCGCCTGTGCCAGCGGTGCGAGGAACAGGCTCGCCAGAAAGAGCAGGGCAACGACCACCGCCGTCAGCCCCGTCCGTCCGCCCGCATCCACACCCGCCGCACTTTCGATATAGCTCGTCGTGGTCGATGTGCCGAGCGCCGCCCCCACCATGGTTGCCGCCGAATCCGCCACCAGCGCCTTGCGGATGCGTGGCAATTTTCCGTCCTTGTCCACCAGCCCCGCCCGAGTGGCGACACTCACCAGAGTGCCGGTCGTGTCCAGCAGATCGACCAGCAGAAATGCCAGCACAATGGTCACAAATCCTGCTTCGATTGCCCCGGCCAAATTCATCTGCATGAAGGTCGGTGACAGTGAAGGCGGGGTGGCCGCTATAGCACTCACCGGCTGATAGCCGAGCATCACCGCCAGCACCGTCACCCCCAGAATGGAAAGCAATATCGCGCCGGGCACCTTGCGCGCGGCCAATGCGGCCAATACCACAAAGCCGCCTGCCGCCATGATAACCGTCGGCGTGAAATGCCCCATCGTCACCAGCGTCACCGGATCGCCCACCACGATGCCCGCATTTTTCAGTCCGATCAGCGCCAGAAAAAGCCCGATCCCCGCGCCGATTGCATGTTTCAGCGAGCGCGGTATCGAGTTCACCAGCCATTCGCGCAAAGGCGAAAGCGACAGCGCCAGAAACAGCAGACCGGAGAAGAAAACGCAGCCCAGCGCCGTGCGCCAGTCGCCACCAAATTGCGGCACCACCACAAAAGCAAAATAGGCATTCAGCCCCATGCCGGGAGCCAATGCGACAGGGTAATTGGCGTAAAGGCCCATGATGGCCGAACTGATCGCCGCAGCAAGACAGGTCGCAACAAACACGGCCCCGAAATCCATGCCCGCATCGGCAAGGATCGAGGGATTGACGAAGATGATATAGACCATCGTCAGATAGGTCGTGACGCCAGCCAGTATTTCGGTGCGCAGGTTCGTACCCGCTGCCGCCATGCCGAAAAAACGGTCAAGCCGTCCCGATGCGCTATCGCCTTGATGGTTCATCTGGCCCCCGCCTCACAATCAATTGATTCCATTGCATTCTGGCCAAGTCTTGCCTGCCGTGAAACACTCAAATCCTCAGGCTCGTATAAGCTTCGATGCAGGGTTGGTCGCATGACACGTTTCATCTCGTTCCGCTTTGCCTTTGTGGCATGGCTTTGCTTTTTCGGCCTCGCATCTGTAGCGCCCAGTATCGCCGCGGAATTGGCAGGCGGGGATAATGATTTTGTGATTGAGGGGATCGATCCCGATGCCTGCCGTCAACTCGCGCCTTATCTCTCGCAGGGCGAGGCGGACTATCAGCCTGGCATTGCCGTCGATGGCAGCGCCGTCGCACCCGCCGACCTCGATGGCGGATACGCCGTTCCACCACGACAGTTCTATGAATTTCCTGTGAAAATCCGGCCCCTTGCGGACAGTGCTTCACCCGTTGCCGAAGCCACAGAATTAGAGGTGGCACACGTCATTTTTGACGCAAAATCAGGCCGCGTCACGCTGGATGGCCAAGATATTTCGGGTGGCAACAGAGCGTTGTCGGAGGCTTGTGCGCACCTCTCTGTGTCTTCCCCGCAATAGTTCACGCCTCTGCCTTCCTTGACTTTCAGCACCGGCCCATTGAACCTCAGGTTCAGTTTTTTGGGGGTCTCATGCGTTTGTCCAGAGCGGGCCTGTCGCTCGTCTTTTTGTCTCTTGTGGCCTTTGTGGCCGGCATGGTCACACCGGCATCGGCGGCCACATCGCCGTGGCGCATCACCAAGGACCATTGGGATGCGTCGGACGAACGCGGTTTTGAAGAGTTCATCACCGCCATTGGTGCAGCAGATTGCTGGACAGTGGATGAATGCCTCAAGAGTCCCGCCAACCCCTATCGCCACACCGATCCGCGCGTCAAATTTCTCATGGACTGCGCCGACGTTCCCTATTTTTTGCGCGGCTATTACGCCTGGAAAAATGGTCTGCCCTTCGGTTGGCAAAGTGCCATGCAGTCGGGCGACGGGGGCGGGGATATCCGCTATTCGACCAATGGAAACCGCATTGTAGGCCGCAGTTCCGTGCCCGCCACAGCATCTGGTATCAGCGCTTTGCCATTGCTTTTCCAGATCAACAACACAGTTTCCACCGCCATGTTCCGCCGCAGTTCGACAGCAGAGAGCGCCACCTATTTTTCAGACACTTATTCGCCGCGCCTCGACCGCGAGGCCATCCGTCCGGGCACCATCGCCTATGATGTGAACGGCCATGTGTCGATTGTCTGGCGTGTGGAATCCAATGGCCGCTTGCTGATTTTTTCATCCCATCCCGACCACACGATGAGCCGTTCCTTTGTCGGTCGCGAATTTCTCCGCACCGGCCCCGAACTTGGCTCGATCTTCCAGAAATGGCGTCCCATCCGTCTGGAAGGGGCCAAGCGCAATGCCAATGGCGTGCTGGTCGGCGGTCGTCTCGTCGGCACACCCAATGCCGAATTGCCGGATTATTCGCTTGAGCAATATGTCGGCAATCCGCCCGTCATCCCTGTGCTTTGGGGCACAGCAAGTTTCGTCAAAGATGGCGAAGAGATGGATTTCTACACTTATCTCCGCGCCCGCCTTTCCACCGGCAACCTGTCCTATCAGCCGGTCGAGGAAGTGCGGACCATGATGCAGACGCTTTGCAGCGATATCCGCACCCGCAATCACGCGGTCGAGATATCCCGCAAGGAAGGCCGCACCCATTTGATGACCCCGCCCGGGCGTCTGCCGCGCAATATCTACGGCACGGATGGTGTCTGGGAGCTTTACTCCACGCCCTCACGCGATGCCCGCCTCAAGACGGCCTACAAGGAAATGTATGACGCTGTGCGCGAGTTCATGCTGCTCCATTCCATCGACAGTCCCCGTCTCGACTACAAAGGAACGGACCTCGCCGGAGATATGCTCGCGGTCTATGACCAGCAGAATGCGGCTTGCGTCACCCATTACACGGCCAGTGATGGCCGCAAGATCGAGCTGACAGTGGACAAGGTGGCAAAGCGCCTCTTCAAACTGTCCTTCGACCCCTACCACTGCGTTGAACGCCGTTGGGGCGCGACCGATCCTGCGGAGCTTGCCTCCTGCCCGGATGGTGCGCTCAAAACCCGTTGGTATGAGGCCGAACAGCCTCTGCGCAACCAGATAGACCGCACTTATGATGTTCAGATGAGCAGTAGTCTGGAAGAGCTGGAGCGTGGTCCTTTCGGGCTTCAGACTGGGCGCGGGGTGGAGACAGCGCCGGAAGTCGATATCCGTTCATGGCTCAGGGGCCAGATGTCGCAGCGTGCCGCGCAAAACTAACACGACTGTCATCTTCGCCTGCGTTGCCTTCGGGCGCTCAACCCCCTAAAACTTGGACCCCCGCAATGATCCGGCCCTTTTTGAGGCCGTGAGTCGCCCAAGGTTCATGATGCGCCTGTCTAAATATTTTCTTCCGACCCTCAAGGAAAACCCCGCCGAGGCCCAGATTGTCTCGCACCGCCTGATGCTGCGCGCCGGTATGATCCGGCAGGAAGCCGCCGGTATCTATGCCTGGCTGCCGCTTGGATTTCAGGTCTTGCAGAATATCGAGCAGATCGTGCGCGAGGAAATGAACCGGGCAGGGGCGCTTGAACTTCTCATGCCGACCCTGCAACTTGCCGATCTCTGGCGCGAAAGCGGTCGTTATGATGCCTATGGTCCCGAAATGCTCCGGATCAAGGATCGTCATGATCGTGAGCTTCTCTATGGTCCGACCAACGAGGAAATGATCACCGAGATCTTCCGTTCCTATGTGAAGTCGTATCGTTCGCTGCCGCTGAACCTCTATCACACACAGTGGAAGTTCCGTGACGAGCAGCGTCCCCGTTTCGGCGTCATGCGCGGTCGTGAATTCCTCATGAAGGATGCCTACTCGTTCGATATCGACGAGGAAGCCGCCCGCAAATCCTATAATCGCATGTTTGTGGCCTATTTGCGCATGTTCGCCCGCATGGGTCTCAAGGCGATCCCGATGCGTGCCGAAACCGGCCCCATCGGCGGCGATCTGAGCCACGAATTCATCATTCTGGCCGAAACCGGCGAAAGCGGCGTCTTCATCAACAAGGACGTGCTGGACCTTCCCGCACCGCCGGCCGATGTCGATTACGACAGCGATCTTGTGCCGCTCATCTCCAAATGGACGGATCTCTATGCCGCCACCGAAGATGTGCATGACGCCGCCCGTTTCGAGGCCGAAGTGCCCGAGGACAAGCGCGTCAACACGCGCGGTATCGAAGTGGGTCAGGTCTTCTATTTCGGCACCAAATATTCCGACGCCATGAAGGCGATTGTCACCGGCCCCGACGGTGTGGATTACCCGATCCATGGCGGCTCATACGGCGTCGGTGTTTCGCGACTTGTGGGCGGTATCATCGAGGCGAGCCACGACGAGAACGGCATTATCTGGCCGGAAGCTGTTGCGCCCTTCAAAGTCGGTCTCATCAACCTCAAGTCGGGTGATGCAGACACGGATGCGGCCTGCCTTGACCTCTATACGAAATTGCAATCCGCAGGCGTCACTGTGCTTTATGACGATACGGATGAACGTGCAGGCGCGAAATTCTCCAACATGGACCTCATCGGCTTGCCCTGGCAGCTCGTTATCGGTCCGCGTGGCCTTAAAAATGGCGTGGTTGAGCTTAAAAATCGCGCCACTGGCGAGCGCGAGGAGCTTTCTCCCGAGGCGGCGCTAAACAAACTAACCGCCTGAATCCGGAGACGACCAACCGGATTGCAATGCGAGGAGAGAGTATGACCGAGGCCGCGATGACTGAACCCAGACACCCCGACGCTCAGGGCAGGGGGCATTCCCGCGCTTTCGGCATTTTCGAGTGGATGCTGGCTTTCCGCTATCTCCGTGCGCGTCGGCGCGAAGGGTTCATCTCGGTGATCGCGGGGTTTTCCTTTCTCGGCATCATGCTTGGCGTGGCAACCCTCATCATTGTCATGTCGGTGATGAACGGTTTCCGCACCGAACTTCTCGACCGCATTCTGGGGCTGAACGGGCATCTTTTCGTGCGCGGCGTCACAAGCTACGTGACCGACTATGACGATATCTCCGCGCAGATCGAAAAAATTCCCGGTGTCGTCAGCGCCACGCCCATCGTCGAAGGGCAGGTTATGGCGTCCAGTCAGGCCAATGCGCAAGGTGCGCTTGTGCGTGGCATCCATGGCAAGGATCTGCTGCGGATGAAAGTCGTTTCCGAGAAAATTGTGGATGGCTCGCTTGACGGATTTGATCAGGGTGAAGGTGTTGCTGTCGGTGTACGCCTCGCGCGTAATCTCGGCTTGAGGGTCGGGGACAACATCACTCTGCTCAGCCCGCGCGGTGCGATCACGCCTTTTGGCACGGCGCCGCGCGTTAAAGCCTATCCTATTAGTGCGCTTTTCGAGATCGGCATGTCGGAATATGACAGCAATTTCATCTTCATGCCGCTCAACGAAGCGCGGGGATATTTCAGGACAGCCGAAGGCGTAACCGCGCTTGAAATCATGATCCAGTCACCAGATGACGCCGCCAAACTGGCCGGTCCGGTCGGCGATGTGGCTGGTCGCTGCTGCGATATTCTCACATGGCAGCAAACCAATTCGAGTTTCTTCGGCGCACTTCAGGTCGAGCGGAATGTGATGTTCCTCATCCTCACACTGATCCTGATTGTCGCCGCGCTCAACATCGTCTCCGGTCTCATTATGCTGGTGAAAGACAAGGGCCGCGACATCGCCGTATTGCGTACAATGGGCGCGACAAGAGGCTCGGTCATGCGGGTGTTTTTCATCTCTGGCGCTGCCATTGGTGTGGCGGGCACATTGGCAGGCTTCACGCTCGGCACTCTCTTTTGTCTCAATATCGAAGGCCTGCGGCAGTTTTTCTCAAGTCTGCTCGGCACACAGCTTTTTCCGCCGGAAGTCTATTTCCTCAGCCATATGCCTGCTGAAATCAACGCCAGCGAAGTTGCCTCCGTTGTCGGCATGGCTTTGTTCCTTTCCTTTGCCGCCACGCTTTATCCCGCATGGCGCGCCGCTTCGCTCGATCCGGTCGAAGCATTGCGTTACGAGTGAAGGCAGGGAAAATGGTCAATACATTCACAGTGCTTTCATTGCGCGGCATCACTCGAATCTACAAACAGGGTGAGGAAGAACTTCACATTTTCGAGAACGCCTCGCTCAATATCAATGCGGGCGAAATGGTCGGGCTGGTCGGACCTTCGGGTTCGGGCAAATCCTCATTGCTGCATATTGCTGGTCTTTTGGAAGCGCCGGATGCGGGCGAAGTCGTCATCTCCGGTCGCGATTGCGTGAACCTGCGTGACAATCTCAAAACCGGCGTGCGTCGTGCAGAACTTGGCTTTGTCTATCAGTCGCACAACCTCCTGCCGGAATTCAGCGCGCTGGAAAATGTGGTTCTGCCGCAAATGATTGCAGGTGAACCGCGTAAGTCCGCTGAGAGTTTTGCCCGCTATTTGCTGGAGCGTATGGGCCTTGGGACCCGCGCTACACATCGTCCCGCCGAATTGTCGGGTGGCGAGCAGCAGCGTGTCGCCATTGCCCGTGCGCTTGCCAATCGTCCACGTCTGTTGCTGGCCGACGAGCCGACAGGCAATCTCGATCCCAAGACATCGAAGCATGTTTTCAACGAGCTTCTGGCTATTTGCCGCAATGAAGGTGTGGCGGCGCTGATTGCCACACATAATCTCGATCTCGCGGGCCAGATGGACCGTGTGGTGCTACTGCATGAAGGTCGCTTGCTGGAAGGTACCGAGTTGGCGGCCCATTATCAAAGTCTCTGAAGATAACGGGGGCGCAACGCTCCCCGATCTTTGAGAGATCAGGGGGATATCTCATGGCCAGATCGCTTGCCTTTGTCATGGTGTTCTGCGCCGCGCTTGTAGCGGCCATGTTTGCAAGTCAACCGCCAGCGCCGCGCGATGCGGATATTTCGCCCTCGGAATTTTCAGCCATCCGCGCCATGGCCGATGTGGAGGAAATTTCCTCCGCGCCCCATCCTATAGGGTCTGAAGACATCCTCCGTGTACGTGACTATCTGCGAACACGACTGACCGCGCTGGGACTGGATGTTATTCCCGATACACCCCGCAATGTCGTCTATGTGCCCGGACGGCTTGCCCGCACACTTGTCACGGCTCGCGTTCATAATGTGGTGGGGATACTCAAGGGGACCGCACCCGAGCTGCCTGCAATCGTGCTGATGAGCCACTATGACACTGTGCCCAATTCCCCAGGCGCGGCAGACGATACGGCAGGTGTGGCAGCGACACTGGAAATCATTGCCAATCTCAAAGCTGCTGGTCCTCTCAAGCGTGACGTAATTGTTCTATTCACCGAGGGCGAGGAATTCGGCCTCATGGGCGCGCGTGCTTTTTTCAATCAGTCGCCGCTTGCGTCGCGCACAGGGCTTGTCCTCAATCTGGAGGCTCGTGGCGGCGGCGGTCGTGCCTTCATGTTCGAGACAAGCGAGAATGCCGGCGAACTTATGCGTAGCTATGGGCAGGTGGTATCCTCGCCTTCGGCCAATTCGCTGTCTGCTTTTCTCTATCGCAACATGCCCAATGGCACAGACCTCACAACCGCGTTCGATGTCGGCAAGCCGGGCATGAATTTCGCCTTCATCGCCGATGAATATGCCTATCACACGGCATCTGCCACACCCGATCGGCTTGATCGTGGAAGCTTGCAGCATATGGGCGATCAGGTCCTCGCGCTCACGCGTGCTTTTGGCAATGCGGATGATCTGAAGGTCGATGCACCAGACATCATCTATAGCGATGTTTTCGGGCTCGGCTTCGTGTCCTATCCCCAGAGCGCTGGTTGGGCACTGGTCGGCATTCTTGTGATCCTTATCGGTTTCACCTTCATGCGTGCGCGTGCTGCGGGGCAGGTGAGCGTCAAAGGCCTTGCCATAGGTGCCAGCTATTTCATCGGCTTTTTCGTGATCCTCGCAGGTCTGCTTCTGCTGGTGAAGCTCGCACTTGGCGGGCTTCTTGATGTGCAGATGAAATATACGATGATCGGCCGTCACGGTTTTTTCATCGGTGGCTGCACAGCTTTGGCCTTCGGTCTGGCGCTCGGCTTAGCGACCGCCATGCGCAAATGGCTCACGCTCTGGAACACGTGGCTGTCGGGTCTTGCCTTGCTTCTGGCAGTGACATGCCTTCTGCAGATCATCGCTCCGGGGGCCACCATTGCCGTTGGATGGCCGCTTTTGATGGCATGCATCGCGGCTGCATCGGTCACGGCGCTGGCAAAGAGCGACGTGGATGATCGTCTCGCGCTTTTCGCAATGGCACTCTTTTCCCTCGTCGGAGCCACATTGGTCGCAACCAATGGCGTTGCCCTTTTCCTCGGGCTTGGCGGCATATTGCCTTCAATCATCGCGCTGCCAGCCATTCTGACAGCGATCATCCTCTTTCCGGGGCTTGATGCGCTGGCCCGTCTCGCCCGTGCGCCTCTGATTGCCGCACTGTTCTTGCTGGGTGGTTTTGCAGCATTGGGCTGGTCCGCATTTGGTCCGGCCAGCGCCGATCATCCGCGCGTCACCGAAGCTTTCTACCTTGCCGGACCGGAGCCCGATCAATATGCCCGTGTCAGCACTTTGAAGTCGCTTGATGCGTGGTCCGGGCCGTTCCTCGCATCTGATGGTGGAGAGGCAACGCGTGGTGAGCTTTTCCCCGGCTATCCCCAGCAGGTCTGGTCCGCACCGGCAAAACCCGCTGCCGTTCCCCGTCCGGTTCTGAGCAGCGAGACAGAACTCGTCGGCGACAGCAGACAAGTTACTTTGCGTCTGGTCCCATCCAGCCGCCCGCGCGAACTGCTATTTCTCCTGCGCTCAGGCACACAGCTCGACAACCTTTCCATTGACGGTGTGCCCATCTCCGGCATCACCGAGACAGGGGAGTGGTCCCGCTTTGTCTATGTCGCGCCACCTGCCACAGGCACCGTCCTGCGGTTCACGGCAGTCACAGCGGGAGAAGCCAGCCTGCGTGTGGTCGAGGTGCATGAAGGCTGGCCGGAAGGTGTCGAGCCGCCCGCCAAGCCGGAGGGCTATACCCCTTGGCGCACATCCGACGTCACATATGCCGCCTCTACGCTGGATGTGAGCTGGCCCTGAAACACATGCTTTTTTTCAATAGAACCACTTGACAGATTGAGAACATAGGAAGAACATCCACAACAAGAACATTTCATGAACTTGATGGCGGAGACATTCCAATGACAAAGCTCATTCATGCAGCCAACCATTCCGAAACAGGCCTCTGGGTCAAAGATATTGCCGCTTTGGCATCCATCGGCGCTTTCCTCTGGGTGGCCGCCACGTGGGTCGAGATTGCTCATCAGGCCATGGTGGCCTGAGGGCAGTTCCGTTTGTCCACAGGTTTGATGGGCCAGAGCGCCGGTCGCGACCCCGCGGCAGGTGACTTTGGCGGGCAGGGACCAGACAATGTCACGTATGCCCGACTCATTGCCTCGCTTCATCCATCTCCGTCTCCATTCAGCCTATTCGCTGCTGGAAGGCGCCATCCGTATCAAGGACCTGCCCAAGCTCTGCAAGGCTGACGGCATGCCTGCCGTGGCGATCACGGATAGCGGTAATCTCTTTGGGGCACTCGAAGCCTCAGAAGTTCTCTCCGGCGCAGGTATCCAGCCGATTACCGGCGTGACATTGCCCGTTATGCTCGAAGAAACCGCAGAACCGGGACGCGGCGCGCGGCGCGAGCTTTCAGGCACATTGGCGCTGCTCGCCAAAGACGAGCGCGGCTACGAGAACCTGATGAAACTCTCCAGCCGGGCGTTTCTCGGGCCTGATGCCGGTGATTTTCCCCATGTGCCTCTAAATCTCGTCGCGCAACATAGCGAAGGCCTGATCTGCCTCACCGGCGGTTCTGCCGGTATCGTGAACCGCCTGCTTGCGACCGGTCAAAAACCCGCCGCAGAAAAATTGCTGTCTGAATTGAAAGTCATTTTCGGTGACCGGCTTTATGTCGAGTTGCAGCGCCACGGCATGGACGAAGAGCGGCAGACCGAAGCTGCTCTGGTCGATTTCGCCTATGCGATGGACCTGCCGCTGGTCGCCACCAACGAACCCTATTTTGTCTCCGAGGATGACTACGAAGCCCATGACGCGATGATCTGCATCGCGGAAGGCGCATATGTCTCGCAGACCGAGCGTCGTCGCCTCACGCCCGATCACCGTTTCAAGACGCAGGACGAGATGGTCGCCCTGTTCGACGATCTGCCCGAAGCCATAGAGAACACAATCGAGATTGCCCGCCGCTGTGCCTATCGCCCGCGCACGCGCAAGCCGATCCTGCCGACTTTCTCCGCCGATGTGAGCGAGGCCGATGCGCTGCGCCAGCAGGCCGAGGATGGCCTGACCATGCGTCTCGATGGGTTGGAGACAGTGGCGTCCGAGGAAGAATATCGGGCGCGGCTGCGCTTCGAGCTGGATGTCATCATCAAGATGGATTTCCCCGGCTACTTCCTCATCGTTGCCGACTTCATCAAATGGGCCAAGGCGCATGGCATTCCCGTCGGGCCGGGTCGTGGTTCGGGTGCCGGTTCGGTGGTCGCCTGGGCGCTCACCATTACCGACCTTGATCCGCTGCGCTTCGGCTTGCTCTTTGAACGCTTTCTCAATCCTGAACGCGTCTCCATGCCTGACTTTGATATCGACTTCTGTCAGGACCGGCGCGACGAGGTGATTTCCTATGTGCAGGATCACTATGGCTATGACCGCGTAGCCCAGATCATCACTTTCGGAAAATTGCAGGCCCGCGCCGTGCTGCGCGATGTGGGGCGCGTTTTGCAGCTCCCTTATGGGCAGGTGGACCGTCTCTGCAAACTGGTGCCCAACAATCCCGCAAATCCGGTGACATTGGGCGAGGCCATTCGCGACGAGCCGCGCTTGCAGGAGGCGCGCGACGCAGAAGAAGCCGTCGCCAAATTGCTGGAAATCGGCCAGCGGCTGGAAGGGCTTTATCGCCACGCCTCCACCCATGCTGCCGGTGTCGTGATCGGCGACCGAGGTCTTGACGAGCTTGTGCCGCTTTATCGCGATCCGCGCTCCGACATGCCGGTCACCCAGTTCAACATGAAATGGGTCGAGCCTGCCGGTCTTGTGAAATTCGACTTTCTGGGCCTCAAAACGCTCACCGTGCTTGATCAGGCTGTCAAACTGGTCGCGCGGCGCGGCATCGAGATCGATCTGCTGCAACTGCCGTTTCAGGACGAGAAGACTTTTGCCATGCTGGCGCGTGCTGAAACAGTGGGCGTGTTCCAGCTTGAAAGTTCCGGCATGCGCGATGTGCTGCGCAAGCTGGAGGCTGACCGTTTCGAGGATATTATCGCTCTCGTGGCGCTCTATCGCCCCGGCCCAATGGATAATATCCCCTCCTATATCGCGCGTAAGCATGAGCGCGAAAAGCCGGACTATCTCCATCCTTTGCTGGAACCCGTGCTGAAAGAAACTTACGGCGTCATCATCTATCAGGAACAGGTGATGCAGATCGCCCAGATCCTGGCGAGCTACTCGCTCGGCGAAGCCGATTTGCTGCGTCGTGCGATGGGCAAAAAGATCAAAGCCGAAATGGAAGCGCAGAAAGAGCGCTTCGTCACCGGTGCCGTTGCCAAGGACGTGGACAAGAAACAAGCCGCCCAGATTTTCGAACTGGTGGACAAGTTCGCAGGCTATGGCTTCAACAAATCCCACGCCGCCGCCTATGCGCTGGTCGCTTATCAAACGGCATGGCTGAAGGCGAACCATCCGGTCGAGTTTTTTGCGGCCTCCATGAGCCTTGATCTTGGCAATACCGACAAGCTGAACATCTTCAAGCAGGATGCGCAGCGTCTCGGCATCAATGTGCGCCCGCCTTCGGTCAATGAATCTGAGGCCGCATTCACAGTGGTGAACGGCGAAGTGGTTTATGCGCTGGCTGCCATCAAGAATGTCGGCATGCAGGCGATGGAACATCTCGTCGAATTGCGCAAAGAGGGTGGTCCCTTCCTCGATCTTTTCAACTTTGCCCGTCGCATCAATCCGCGTTTCGTCAACAAGCGTGCCTTTGAAAATCTGGCCAAAGCAGGTGCCTTCGATTGTCTCAATCCGCATCGTGCACAAGTGCTGGCCTCGGTCGATCTTGTGCTTGGCACGGCCAATGCCACCGCGAGCGAGCGCGAGAGCAAGCAGGACAGCCTTTTCGGTGAGGCGACAGGGGCCAGTGTCGCCAATCCCGCATTGCCCAATGCAGAGCCATGGACCCCGATTGATCGTCTGAATGAGGAGTTCAATGCGGTCGGCTTCTATCTGTCAGGCCATCCGCTGGATGATTTCCAGACCGCGCTTCGTCGCGCCAATGTGGTCACCTATGCCGAATTGCTCAAGCGCGGCAATCGGGCCGAGTTTGTGGCCGGCACCATCACGGCCAAGCAGGAGCGTAAGTCCAAGAAGGGCAATCCCTTCGCCTTTGTCAGTCTTTCGGACCCAAGCGGCCAGTTCGAAGTGGTGGTCTTCTCCGATGTGCTCAACGCCTCGCGCGAGCTGCTGGAGGCAGGCAAAGCCGTCGTGCTGGGTGTGGAAGTCGAGATGAACGGTGACGAAGCCAAGCTTTTGGCCAAATCCGTGCGCTCGGTGGACAATGTTGTCTCCAACACCGAAGCGGGCATGAAAATCTTCATCGAAGACCCCAAGCCCCTGACAGGGCTCCAGTCGCGATTGGCAGAGCGGGGCAAGGGACTGGTCTCGCTGATCCTGATGGGCGAGGGCGGTCGCGAGGTCGAAATCCAGCTTAAAGGCGGCTTCAAGGTCACCCCCCAGATCCGCAGCGCCATTAAAGCCGTGCCCGGCGTGGTGGAAGTGCAGGAAATCTGAGGATTTCCCGATTTTTGGCGCTTCCCCTTGCTTTTTGCCCGCGTTCCCCTTATAGACCGGCTCATTCCACACGCGGGGTTCGGCTTTCCCACGCCTTAAGTCAGGCAACATAGGGTTTGTCGGTCCGGTGCGGCCCATTCGGGTCGTTCTTTCCCCCGCGGAGGTTCAACCGGAAAAAGGAGCATCAGTGTCATGGCACTGCCCGAATTCTCTATGCGTGGTCTGCTGGAAGCAGGCGTCCATTTTGGTCACCAGACTCATCGCTGGAACCCGAAGATGGCCCCCTTCCTCTTTGGCGACCGTAACAACATCCACATCATTGACCTCGCCCAGACGGTCCCGCTTCTGCACCAGGCTCTCCTTGCCGTGCGCGATGCGGTTGCCGGTGGCGGTCGTGTGCTCTTCGTCGGCACCAAGCGTCAGGCTTCAGAGCCTGTTGCCGCTGCTGCCCGTCAGTGCGCCCAGTACTACATCAACCATCGTTGGCTCGGCGGCACGCTGACCAACTGGAAGACCATTTCGAACTCGATCCGTCGCCTGCGCACGCTCGACGAAATGCTCGCTGGTGAAGCCCGCGGCCTGACGAAAAAAGAAATCCTGAACCTGACCCGTGAGCGCGACAAGCTTGAACGCGCCATCGGCGGTATCAAGGATATGGGCGGCATTCCCGACATCATGTTCGTGATCGACACGAACAAAGAAACCATCGCCATCGAAGAAGCGCGCAAGCTGGGTATTCCGGTTGTCGCCATCCTCGACAGCAACTCGAATCCGGATGGCATTGCCTATCCGGTGCCGGGCAATGACGATGCGGCCCGCGCCATCACCATGTATTGCGATCTGGTCTCGCGCGCTGTCATCGACGGCATCTCGCAGAGCCACATTGCGTCCGGTGTGGACGTCGGTGCCGAAGCCGAGCCTGAAGTTGAGATTCCTGCCGAGGCCTAAGCCTTCAGCGAACCGACTTCGCTAGACGAATAGGCCCGATGCACCGTCAAAAGCGCATCGGGCCGCTCGCTTACTGGCATTCATGCGGGTTTCATCCGCATTTGTTGAAATCATCGCGCGGACCTGACCCGCGAAATTCTGAATTAGAGGATATTCCAATGGCTGACATCACCGCCGGCATGGTGAAAGAACTCCGCGAAACGACTGGCGTGGGCATGATGGATTGCAAAGCCGCGCTGACCGAGACGGGTGGCGACATGGAAGCAGCCATCGACTGGCTGCGCACAAAGGGTCTTGCCAAGGCCGCCAAGAAGTCTGGCCGTGTGGCTGCCGAAGGTCTCGTCGGCGTTGTCGCCGATGGCACACGTGGCGCCGTGGTCGAAGTGAACTCCGAAACCGACTTCGTGGCCCGCAACGACGCCTTCCAGACAATGGTCAATTCGATCACCACAACGGCTCTGGCCGTCGATGGCGACATCGAAAAGCTGCTTGCCGCCGGTTTCCCCGGTTCGTCCAAGACGGTTCAGGAATATGTAACCGAACAGGTTGGCACGATCGGTGAGAACATGACCGTGCGTCGCGCTGGCATGATCAGCGTCACAGATGGCGTCGTGGCTGCCTATACACACAATCAGGTCGCGCCGAACCTCGGCAAGATCGGTGTGCTTGTCGGTCTGGAATCGACAGGTGACAAGGCCAAGCTCGCCGAACTGGGCAAGCAGATCGCCATGCACATTGCCGCCACAAGCCCCGTTGCTACGCGTCGCGAAGATGTGGATGCCGAGCTCGTCGAGCGTGAACGCAATGTTCTGATCGCCGAAGCCAAGGAATCCGGCCGCCCCGACAATATCATCGAAAAGATGGTCGAAGGCCGTATCCGTAAGTTCTACGAAGAAGTCGTTCTTCTTTCGCAGGCTTTCGTGATCAACCCCGACCTGACAGTCGAAAAGGCCGTCAAGGAAGCCGAAGGCTCTGTTGGCGCTCCGATCACGGTTGTCGGCTTCGTGCGCTTCCTGCTCGGTGACGGCATCGAGAAGGAAGAATCCGACTTTGCCGCCGAAGTGGCCGCCACAGCCCGCGGTTAAGGCCGGAATGACCCGAAAAATGGGTCATTTCCACAAAGAATAAAAGCGCCCCCGTCGCATCTCAGCGCCGGGGGCGTTATTGTCTTGCAGGTCCGGGGGGATTCGGGCCGATCCCGCGTTTTCTATTTGTCCACCGGAGAGCATCACGCATGTCCCGAAAACCTCTCTACAAGCGCGCGCTCCTCAAGGTTTCCGGCGAAGCCCTGATGGGCGACCAGCAATACGGTATCGACGTTAAGACGGTCGATCGCATCGCTTCGGAGATCAAGCAGGCAACGGATATCGGTTGCGAAATCTGTCTGGTGATCGGCGGCGGCAATATCTTTCGTGGCCTGTCAGGCGCGGCCTCGGGCATGGAGCGCGCCAGCGCCGACTATATGGGCATGCTGGCCACTGTCATGAATGCGCTCGCCATGCAGAATTCGCTTGAGCGCATGGGCGTCCAAACCCGTGTTTTGTCCGCCATTCCCATGACCACCATCGCAGAGCCATACATTCGCCGCAGAGCCGTGCGACACATGGAAAAAGGACGGGTGGTTATTTTCGCGGCAGGCACGGGCAATCCGTTCTTCACCACGGACACAGCAGCAGCTTTGCGCGCCACCGAAATGGGCTGCGACGCGTTGCTGAAGGGCACTCAGGTTGATGGCGTCTATTCCGCCGACCCCAAAAAGGTCAAGGATGCGACCCGTTATGACCGGTTGACCTATATGGACGTGCTGACCCGCGATCTGGCGGTGATGGACACGTCTGCCATCGCGCTGGCGCGTGAAAACAATATTCCGATCATCGTCTTCTCGATCCATGAGGACGGTGGTTTCGTCAATGTTCTGACAGGCGAGGGGCGCTGCACTATCATCGGTTCCGCTGCCGACTGACCTGCGCTAAGACCTCGCTGAGCTAATCTGAAGGATAGAAACTATGGCTGAACCCCGCACAATCGACATCGACGACGTCGAACGGCGCATGCAAGGCGCACTGGCTGCCCTGAAACACGAGTTTGGTGGCCTGCGCACAGGTCGCGCATCCGCCACTTTGCTCGACCCGATCATGGTCGATGCCTATGGCCAGCTCATGCCGATCAATCAGGTCGCCTCGGTCAATGCGCCGGAATCCCGCCTCATCACAGTGCAGGTCTGGGATAAGGGCATGGTGAGCGCCGTTGAAAAGGCGATCCGCACCTCCGGCCTTGGCCTGAACCCCAATATTGATGGCACCATGCTGCGCCTGCCCATTCCCGAGTTGAATGAGGAGCGCCGCAAGGAACTGAGCAAGATCGCCGCCAAATATACCGAGCATGCCCGTATCGCCGTGCGCAATGTGCGCCGCGACGCGATGGATGAGCTCAAAGGCCTCGAAAAAGACGGCCATATGAGCCAGGACGATCAGAAGGTCTGGGCGGATAAGGTTCAGAAGCTCACAGACCGTATGATCGGCGAGATCGACTCTGCGCTATCGACAAAAGAAGCGGAAATCATGCAGGTTTGAGTTCTGGTTGGAACTGTAGGTAAGCTGTTTCGATTAAGCGTTTGTTTTGAATAGAGAAAGCCTGAAAATGATGGGGAGGCCCGACCCCTCGGTAAGCAAGACGGATGCGGCAGGCGTTCCGCGCCATGTTGCCATCATCATGGATGGCAACCGTCGCTGGGCCGCGCGTCGTCATCTGCCGCGTCAGCTTGGTCATCGTCAGGGCGTCGAGGCGGTGCGTGTCATCACTCGCGCTGCGGGCGAAATGGGCATCCGCTATCTCACGCTTTATGGCTTCAGTTCGGAAAACTGGAACCGTCCGGCAGATGAGGTCAGCGACCTCATGGGGCTCCTTAAACTCTTTATTCGTAAGGACTTGGCGGAGCTTCATCAGAACGGCGTTCAGGTGCGGATCATCGGCGACCGTGAACATCTGGACGCCGATATCGTGGCTCTCATTGAAGAAGCTGAGGTGCTCACCCGCGCCAATGACAAGCTGAAGCTCATCATTGCCTTTAACTATGGCGGGCAAAACGAGATCACATCGGCTGTGCGCCGCATCGCGCGTGAAGTGAAAGAGGGCCGTCTGGACCCTGAAGTGATTTCTCAGGCAACGGTTGCAGACCATCTGGATACAGCCGGAATTCCTGATCCTGACCTGATCATCCGCACCAGCGGCGAGAAGCGCCTGTCGAATTTTCTACTTTGGCAGAGCGCCTATGCAGAGCTGGTTTTCAGCGATGTCTTTTGGCCGGACTTTTCCCCCGAATGCCTGAAAGACGCCATTTCGGAGTTCAATCGTCGCGACCGCCGCTTTGGCGCCGTGGCAGCCGCGCCTGCCAAACCCTGATAGCAAAAGACAAAAAGCAGCATCAAACATGACCGACGCCCCGACACCTGCCGGAAAATCCACCGAACTTCGCATGCGCGTCCTTTCGGCCCTTGTTCTGGCACCGGTTGTTCTGGGCATTGTCTGGTTTGGTAGTTGGCCTTTCGCAATTCTCATTGCGCTGGCCTCTATTGCCATGTCGTTCGAGCTGACAAATCTCATGCCGGGCCTGTCACCGACCCAGCGCATGCTTTTGGCCAGCACGGCCTTTGGCGTGGTGGCTTTCTCGGCTTTGGGCGGACCATTCGTGGCGCTCATCATCGCGCTGGTCTGCCTGACCTTCGGCATGATGATCGCGGGTTTCACCGGCAGCAGCGCTATTATCCCGTCTCTTGCCTTTGCCTATCCCTATATTGTCCTGCCCGCCGTTTCGCTGGTCTGGCTGCGTATGGACCCGGAACTCGGCCGTCTGGTCATCTTCTGGCTTCTCTTCACTGTTTGGGCCACGGACACATTTGCCTATTTTGCGGGTCGCGGATTTGGCGGGCCGAAGCTGGTCCCCAGCTTGTCGCCCAACAAGACATGGGCAGGCCTTATTGGCGGCATGGTCGGTGCGGCCATTGTGGGGGTGGTTACGGCCATCTGGTTCGATCTGGGTTCGCCAGTTCTGCTCGGTCTGGTCAGCGCCTCGCTGGCTGTGGTCGCGCAGGGCGGTGACATTCTGGAAAGCGCGTTGAAGCGTCGGGCAGGGGTGAAGGATTCCGGCAAGCTCATTCCCGGTCACGGTGGTATTCTGGATCGTGTGGATGGACTGGTCACGGCGGCAATTGCAGCCGGTGTCATCGCAATCCTCCATCTGAGCAGCAGCCCCGCCGCAGGAGTGCTGATTTGGCCGTAACTGCAAATATGTCAGAGGCAGCGACTGTTGTGCCGCGCGCCGCGCAGGCACGGCGCACTGTCTCCGTTCTCGGCTCGACCGGCTCCATTGGCGTTTCCACTCTCGATCTGATTGCGCGCGAACCAGAACGCTTCGATCTTGTGGCGATCACCGCCCATAAGAATGTCGCCCGTCTAATCGAACAGGCCCGCGCCTTGCGACCCCAATTCGCCGTTATCGGCGACATGCTGCTTTATGATGATCTGAAAGCCGGTCTTGAAGGCACGGGCATCGAAGTCGCTGCCGGTCGCAATGCCGTGATCGAAGCAGCCCTTAGGCCTGCCGATTGGGTGATGGCCGGCATTGTCGGTACAGCGGGTCTCGCACCCACTCTGGCGGCAGTGCGTCGCGGGGCCTCGGTCGCGCTCGCTAACAAAGAATGTCTGGTATCGGCAGGTCCGCTCTTTCTGGCAGAGGTCGCCAAATCCGGTGCCACTCTTTTGCCGGTGGATAGTGAACATAACGCGATCTTTCAGGTGCTCGAAACCGAGCGTCTCCATGCCGTGGACAAGATCATCCTCACAGCTTCAGGTGGCCCGTTCCGCACCGCCACCCTGGACGAGATGGCGCGCGCCACGCCTGCTCAGGCCGTTGCCCATCCGCAATGGGATATGGGTGCCAAGATTTCGGTCGATAGCGCCACGCTGATGAACAAGGGCCTTGAGCTGATCGAGGCTCATTATCTTTTTCCGGTGGGTGAGGAGCGGCTGGATATCGTCATCCACCCCGAATCCATCATCCATTCCATGGTGGCCTATATGGACGGGTCCGTGCTGGCCCAGCTCGGCGCGCCGGACATGCGCACCCCCATTTCCTATGCTCTGGCCTGGCCAGAACGCATGGCGACACCTTGCGCAAGGCTCAATCTGGCCGAAATCGGCGCTTTAACCTTTGCAGAGCCGGATCCCGTGCGTTTTCCCGCCCTCCGTCTGGCACGCGAGGCGCTGAAGGCAGGCGGCATGATGCCCACCATCCTGAATGCGGCCAATGAAATCGCCGTTGCGGCCTTCCTTGGCGGGCATATCGGCTTTCTCGATATTGCGAAAACGGTCGAAAAAGTGCTGGAACAGGGGCTGGCAGACAATGCCGAGCCCTCTGACCTTGACGAAATTTACGAAATCGACCGAATTGCGCGGCTAAGCGCAGAGGAATTGGTGCAATTCGCCAGCCGCTGACGTAGTCTTCCGGCTGGACGGTCGCCCTTTTCTGAAGGGCGCACGGGGGATTGTGCGGTTAAGCCTCCTGAGGGGCATTTTATGATGCGTTATGCAGGTCGCACCGCGCGACGCGAGATGGGAATTTAGGTCGTATGGACGTGCTTTCGAGTATCGGTGGCTTCGGGGCAAACCTTGGGGGCTATATCATCCCCTTTCTGTTTGTTCTGACGGTCGTCGTCTTCTTCCATGAGCTTGGGCATTTCATGGTCGCCCGCTGGTGTGGTGTGAAGGTCGATACGTTTTCCATCGGATTTGGCCGCGAAATATTCGGCCGCTATGACAAGCATGGCACGCGCTGGAAGCTGAGCTGGATTCCGCTCGGCGGCTACGTGAAATTTGCCGGTGACGACAATGCCGCCAGTGTGCCCGACGCTGATATGCTGTCCAAAGTGCCGGCAAGCGAGCGCAAGGGCCTGTTCTTCTTCAAGCCGCTACATCAGCGTGCCGCCGTTGTGGCTGCCGGTCCCATAGCCAACTTTATTCTCGCTATTGTCATCTTCGCAGGCATCTTTTCTGTGGTCGGGCAGGGCACGGCGCTGGCCGTCATCGAGCGTGTGCAGCCCGGCAGCGCCGCCGAACAGGCGGGCTTCATGGCCGATGACCGTGTGGTTTCCATCAATGGCTCACCCATTGGCGGCTTTGAGGACATGCAGCGCGAAGTCTCCTTCAGCGCGGGTGTCGAGATGACATTCGGCGTCGAGCGCGCCGGCAAGGAAATCACACTCACAGCCACGCCTCGCCTGAAAGAAATCACCGATACGTTCGGCAATGTGCAGCGCATCGGCCTTTTGGGGCTTGAGCGCAAATCGGGTGAAGGCAGCTATCGCATCGTGCGAACCAATCCCATTGAGGGCGTATGGCAGGGAACCAAGGAAACCTGGTTCATCATTTCGCGCACGATGGGATATCTCGGCGGCATGCTTGCAGGTCGCGAAGACTCAAGCCAACTTGGCGGACCCTTGCGCATTGCGGAGGTGTCAGGTCAGGTCGCCACGCTTGGTTTTGTCGCATTGCTGAACCTGACAGCTGTTTTGTCTGTGAGCATTGGTCTGCTCAATCTGTTTCCGGTGCCCATGCTTGATGGTGGACACCTTCTGTATTATGCGGTCGAGGCGGTGCGGGGCCGTCCCATGGACCAAAAAATGCAGGAATATGGCTTTCGCATCGGACTTGCGCTGGTCATGATGTTGATGGTCTTTGCGACCTGGAATGATTTGGTCCGTCTGTTCACCTGATCGTGTGCGAGGCGGATATCGAATAATCCCCACTGGGGATATGTCTAAACAATGCAGCGCCGACACGGTGCGGCGCGCTTGAGGATGGTGTGGGGATGATGCGATTGGGTGGGTATGTGATGCGGGCGACAGCGCTTGGCGGAAAAGCTGCGTTCTTTGTCTTGGGGATGCTTCTTCTTGGGCAGAACACGGGTGGCAACATCCCGGCATTCGTGTCGCAAGCGCATGCTGCCGATCTCATGGTCAACCGCATTCAGGTCGAAGGCAATCAGCGCATCGAGCGTGATACAGTTCTCACCTACATGACCATCGGTGAAGGTGATGTCTATGACGGCGTGAAGGTCGATGAAAGCCTTAAACGTCTTTTCGGCACGGGCCTCTTTGCCGACATCAACATGCGCTACGATGCCGGCACGCTGGTTGTCTCCGTAGTTGAAAACCCGATCATCAATCGCGTGGCCTATGAAGGCAACAGCGCCATCAAGGAAGAAGACCTCAACAACGAAGTGCAGCTGAAGCCGCGCACCATCTATACCCGCGCCAAGGTGCAGGCAGACGTGACGCGTGTGATTGAGCTTTACCGTCGCGGTGGTCGTTTCTCGGCGACAGTCGAACCCAAAGTCATTCGTCTTCCCCAGAACCGTGTTGATCTTGTCTTCGAAATCAATGAAGGCGAAAAGACCAAGATCAATTCGATCAGCTTCCTCGGCAATAATGCTTTCAGCGACAGCAAACTGCGTGAAACCATTTCGACAGGTGAAAGCGCGTGGTGGAAGTTTCTGTCATCATCCGACAGCTACGATCCCGATCGTCTGACCTATGACCGTGAATTGCTGCGCCGCTTCTATCTCTCGCGCGGCTATGCCGACTTCCGCGTTGTCTCTGCCGTGGCCGACCTTACACGTGACAATAGCGCCTTCAACATCACCTTTACGTTGGAAGAAGGCGAGGTCTATTCATTCGGCAAGATTTCGGTGAAGACCAATCTCGACAAGCTTGATCCCGAGCAGCTGCAGGAGCTGGTCGCGACCGTCGAGGGAGATCGTTATAACGCCTCACTGATCGACAAGAGCACGGACTCGCTCACCTATGCCGCCGGTTCGGAAGGCTATGCTTTCGCGCAAGTGCGCCCGCGGGCATCACGTGACCGTGAAAATCATGTGATCGACATGAACTATGTCATCACCGAAGGACCGCGCGTCTATGTCGAACGCATTAACATCTTGGGCAACTCGCGCACACTTGATCGCGTGATCCGTCGCAAGATGCAGCTTGTCGAAGGCGATGCTTTCAACAAGGTGTTGCTTGATAAGTCCGAGAAAAACATTCGTGGCCTGCAATATTTCAGCAAGGTCGATGTATCGCAGGATCCGGGCAGCCGTGACGACCTGACAGTCATCAATGTGGCGGTGCAGGAACAGTCCACGGGGTCGCTCTCGCTGAGCTTCGGCTTCTCGTCTGTCGATAGCGCCATCCTTGGTGTGTCGCTGAACGAGCGTAACTTCCTCGGGCGCGGCTTGCAGGTGGGTGCCAGCGTGTCGCTGTCCAAGCGTCAGCAGCTCATTCAGTTCTCCTACACCGATCCCTATTTCCTTGATCGTGATCTGGTCGGTGGTATCGATATTTTCGGCACCGAGACGGACTATCAGGATCAGGCCCAGTTCGATGCGCGCACCACCGGTTTCGGCCTGCGCTTCGGCTTCCCGCTTTCCGAAGACAGCCGCTTCCTCGGTCGCTACCAGTTGCGCCGTGAAGAAATTCTCAATGTTGCCGTTGGCGCATCGGCTGCTGTTAAGGCCGCAGAAGGTCAGGAAACACGGTCAATTGTCGGCTACGACTATTATCTCGACCGCAGAAACGATCCGGTCAATCCGACAGGTGGCTTCGACATTCTGTTCAGTCAGGACTTTGCCGGTCTTGGCGGTACAGTGAAATATCTTTCCACCGAACTGCTCATGCATGGCTATTACGAAGTGGCGGAAGGCTTTGTCTTCACCCAGCGTCTGGACATGGGCACGATCAAAGGTATCGGCGAAGACGTCCGCCTGAACGATCGTTTCTTCAAGGGTGGCTCGGATTTCCGTGGCTTCAAGTCGGGCGGTATCGGTCCACGCGACGTTGCCACAGACGATGCCGTGGGTGCTGAAACCTATCTTTTTGGTACGTCGGAAATGTCATTCCCCAATGGCATTCCAGAAGCCTTGGGCATTTCGACCAGCTTCTTTGTTGATTATGGTCTCGTTGGTAAAGTATCCGACAAGGCTGGTGTCACAACCATTAAAGACGACCTTGCGCCGCGTGTTTCGACAGGCATCAGCGTGAACTGGAAGTCGCCTTTCGGTCCCGTCCGTCTCGACTTCTCGCAAGTGCTGATTGAAGAGGAATATGACCAGAAAGAAGCCTTCCGCTTCAGCGCTGGCACAACCTTCTAATAATGACGGCTCAAAAGAGACCGCCTGTTCTGAGAGTAAAAGGGGATACCACTACCATGAAGTTGCATCGTCTCGTTGTGCGCGTGTTGGCCGGAGCAGCAGTCGCATCATATATGTCGGTTGCTGCCGTTTCGGCCGCCTCGGCAGGCACGCCGGCGACCATCGTTATCGTGAATTCTGAACAGATGTTCGCCCAGTCCAAAGTGGGTCAGAGCATGCGTTCGCAGGTTCAGGCGCTTACAAAGAAGCTGCGTGAAGATGGGGACAAGGCACAGGCCGGTCTGGAAGCGGAAGCCAAAAAGCTCCGTGCCGAAGGGGACAAGCTTGAACGAGATCTTCAGGCCGAAGCCAAGAAGCTTGGCGAACAGCGTGGTCTTCTGAAAGAAGAAGATTTCGCCAAAAAGGTACAGGCCTTCCAGAAAAAAGAAGCCGATACCCGCAAGTCTTTTGAAGCCAAAGGACTGGCCTTTCAGAAAAAAGAACAGGACCTTCAGCGCACCTTTCAGCAGAAGGGCATAGAACTCCAGAACGGCACCAATGTCGCTCGTGCAAAAGTGGAAGCTGCCGTGCGCCCGATCTTCACAAAGGTCATGGAGGCCCATGGTGCCAATATCATGCTGGAGCAGTCCTATGTTGTGGCCGGTGGTGTGGACCTCGATGTGACAGCCGAAGTCGTAAAGGAACTCGACGCCAAGCTGACATCGGTTGAAGTGAAGCCCGTAGCTCCCGCAGCTCCGAAGTAACAAAAGGAAGAGCGGACAGGTTTAGCTGGCCTGCTGCGCGACAACAGCAATGGCTGATCCTCGTTTTTTCTCGAATAAAGGTCCCTTCGCGCTGGGCGATATCGCCCGGCGCGTTGGTGCCGAACTGGGTGAGGGGGCGGATGCCGCTTTTCTTGTCCATGACATTGCCCCGCTTGATAGTGCGGGAGCGGATGATCTGAGCTTTCTCGACAATCCAAAATACA